>Ga0056135_10000258_pt1 | contig 15784 bp, 8 predicted proteins | sample WorMetG1aBELIZE1_FD_67481 | JGI IMG/M metagenome (GOLD analysis project Ga0056135, IMG submission 67481) | Marine gutless worms symbiont microbial communities from Max Planck institute for Marine Microbiology, Germany - Inanidrilus... ...
CATAAGCCAAGATGACATCAGAATACCACCTTCCCATCACAACCACCCTCTCCGGTTTAAGGGCCATTTTCCAGGTTAACCTGGGTTGGCCAGTTCCCCATCAGCCCCCTTTCTCCACCTGTTTTCCTTTGGAAAACCTCGGAAGATAAGCATCAATGGTTTCCTTTAGTGCTCCGACCTCGTGACCTTGCCAACAAGTAACAATAATAACGGAGCTATGTGGGCTGACAACCACTGCTATGCCACAACTAAAATTCATCTTTGTTTTGACTGAGATTTTCTACTGGCAAGTTTGATTCGTTGCCCTACCGGCAGTGTAACAGGAACAGCACTGAATGCATACTGTGTCAGCCAGCCAACTCGCAGTGTCAATTAGCAGACAGAAAACAGCTGTCTAAAATTCTATGAACTTACGCGGAAGGCCAACTCTGAAACTGCAAATGAACAATTGATCTCGACTGATGAGTCTGTAATGACACAAATATCTGTGACGGCATCAACCAGCAGAACCAACAAATGCATATCTTTCAAACTTATCAACGTTACAAACAAACTGTAAACTGGCAATGCTGCTCGTTTGCCTTTCATGTTTTCTGCTATCATGAACTGATTGCTTCTTACAATGAAGCAAGAAATCAACTATCAGAACAAAAAGACAGTAATATAAAATTTCTTGTGTATTGTCACCGGTCAGCCAGTGTAAACAGCATGACATCTCTTCTCTTAAGACTCAAGAAAAGACAAGGACCAGGCATAATTTCCGATGTCAGCGTCAGTACTTCAAGTCCCTTCAGTGCTGTAATACTGTCAAGTGGGTGAGAGAAGGGCATCTGGTCTCATATAAGTAGTTCAGCTATTGCAGAGGGACCGCATTATGCCTTAAGTCAGTTGAAAGCTCGTCAGCTGCTGCACAACTGTACGAAAAATGACATTTGACTAGAAGGACTGCCCTTTCATGTGGTATAAAAATATCGCCAGTAGGTTCTTTGGATTAGACACAAAGCACGCGAGTGACAGACGGACAGACAGACAGACAGACAAACAGAATTACAACTCCCAAGACCTCGCTAGCATAGTAAGTAAGTAAGTGATTTATATAGCGTCGATATAGCGCCCATATCTTAAAGAAGAATCAGGGTGCATAGCTGTGTCTCGTGGTAAAAACCATTTCTTCTACTTGGCCTAGCTGCTAAATACAGATCTCGACGGTGGATGTGATCAACATTGCCGCCGACCGTCAGAAGTTTATGACACTCACCGACGAACTAAGTTGACAGCGACCGAGACGATCAGCCGTTCCAGGAATATGGTTGTGCCCGCCAAAATTTAAATGGTTCACGCGACTTAACCACGCCCCTTTCAGGGATGCCTTACCATCCACGGGCTAGCAATTGCTACCGACAATCTACCTACCAAATTTGAAGTCGCTACCTCCACTCACTACGAAGATATGAAAGACGATACAAAAATGTCGAAAATTGGGTGGTTTGGGGTAGTTAGCGTCACTCAAAGTCACTGGAAATAGCACCAATCGATAGAGCACATACGAGTTCCTATTAGCGTTCCACACAGTAGCTATGTCCCTATTTTGCACCGTTTGTGAGATATAGCCAGATATTGGTGGAAAACTGCCATTTTAACCTACTTCACCTCTATTTGGCGCCCCCGTCGGGGGTGACCCCTTTGGAATTTCGCCGACATCTTTTGCATAAGAAAACTAGAAGGATTGCCCTTTCATGTGCTACAAAAAATATCGCTGGTAGGTTCTTTGGATTACTCACAAACAACACATGTGACAGACGGACAGACAGACAGAAGGATGGACAGAATTACGACTCCCAAGACCGCGCTAGCATAGCTGCATCGCGCGGTAAAAATGTGTGCCAATCATCCACAAATGTTCTTTTTTGGGGGACTCTGCACAACCTGGAGTAGCTAGTTTAAAGGCCATTTAAACAAGTCAAAAAAGCAGTACAGTAGCAGTAACATAACAATTCCATCAAATTTAAAGCATAATGAAGAAACAAACAGAACAAGTACTAAAGAATTTTTTTATTAGATTATACCACAAGTAAATTTTTGCTATTAAAATACAAAGACTCAAAAATAACACTAACCATCACCTAATTATTAAAATAAAAAGCTTACAGCTTTGTTAGAAATGGACAATATTCGTTCAATCCAGGTGTTCATATTTTTGCTCGACTGAAGCGTTACGGTGAACTGGCCGTGAAGAATACTCTGGCCCTTGTCGACTGGCCAATACACGTGATTCTACAAGGACATACAACTCCTTTTGTCAGAAACAGATAAAATTCACTGTAGTGGGTCAAGAATATTTGCCAACTTCCACTTAGTATTCATGTTTCAATAAAGACATTTGTAATGTATCCACCACACAGTCAGTTAATAACATTTTGCATCTAGAGTGTGGACAGCTGCGGAAATGGCAGCCAGGATACAACATGGTTGCAGTGAGGGTAGTTAGCTGGTTGTCCTTTTACTCATAAGATACTTCATTCCCTATGAAACAGGAAATCTACAGCAGTTATGTTATAGCTGCAGGCCCAGCAGTAAAACAAGATAATGGTGCCAATTGGCCAATAAACGCGATTCTACAGGTATCTACAGTGACAACAGTAATGCCTATATCAATATTACTGCAATTTACATCAAAACAAGTGCGTCAGCAGGCTTGCAAGACGCATACCCCATCATATGGCCTTAAGCAATGCTGCCGCCTGCAATTCTCAATGCCCCACCGACCCTCCTTCCATCGGACCCCGCAAAATAGCGCCAATTCCCCACCGACCCTCCTTCCATCACATCCCATAAACTAGCCTCAGTGGCCGCATACATCCCGGAAAGTAATGCCGCCCCCGTGACTCCCAGCGAGCCAATCTTCACCAAAGGGGAGAAGACCTGTCCGGATAGTAGGCCAACACGCATGCAAAATTTCTTGCCTCTAGCTTTTTATGCCGCTGAGAAATCCGTAACCGTACAAACAAACAAACAAACATAAACAATAAAACACACAGTAAACTAAGTATCCTCCCCCATATTACCGCATGGTGGGGTAATAAACAGTGAACTGTGCACGGCTATAGTAACCTTGCAGCCTGGTTCTTGTTCTACACACAAAACGACGACGACCTCACATCCCTCGTCATAAACCATCTGCCAGAAATCGGCAAATGTTGCCGGCAATGGTGACTGAGCTGCGATGAAGTTTGGACAGCTGGTAGATAAATTCTACAGCAGATACAACACAACTACTTCTCACTGCATAACACATAAGTTAGGTCTTCTAACAGCAGGCACTCGTAAATCCTACAACGATGTATATAAAAAACTGTCAGAAAAAGAGAACATGCTCAACATAGTAACATTTCATGATCATGCAGTATACACTGCTCAGAATTTCAAACCGTGAAGCACAGAGAAAAACACGCCTTACAGCATAACGCACACACACACTCCCCTGATCAAGGAATAATCAGAAACAGTGAATGCAACTGACGCTGTTAACCAAGCTGTTCTTGAACCAATCACCTACGAGTAATTAATACATCAATGCCAGCTAACTGTTATCACCTTGAGATGACTTGCATTGATGTAGTCATTTGGTGCCCCAGATAATACAACACGTGAGTTGTCATCTGCACAGACCAGATGCACTAACAGTACAATAGCAGCACAACTGTGCAAGCCTCTAACATTGTACAAAACAGCTGCCGTATGGATAGAACGAAATAAAAAGCAGCATTTTATGCGCAAAACAACAACAACAATCGTTTTACGGCCCTATGTCCGGGAATACCCGGGTGAGCCGGTACCAGAAAAAACACTCACCCACCCACTATCCTGATTATCATCCAATCTTTATTAGCTTCTTCCATCTACTACGATCCATAGCATCCTCCCTGTTCAAACTGCATGTTTGGCAATCTTTTTGCACAACCGCTCTCCATGTCCTTTTTGGTCTACCTCTTGGTCTGGAGCCCTCCACCTCATATTCCATACATTTCTTCACTCAATCAGCGTCTTCTTTTTGCAGCACATACCCATAACATTGCAACCTGTTTTGCTGTAGTATCAATATTATATCACCTATTCCTATTTTATTTTATTTCTATTGTTTCTACTTTATGTGTAAAAATGCTAATAAAATCAAGAACACTATCAGGTTTTTAAAGAAAACAAGATAACATACACGGCATAACGTCTGGAAAACGATTTTTCATAGGGTTACATCGTGCTACGGCCATAGAAAATGTCTTTGTCGTCTTCTCTTGCTCGTCATTTAAATCCTGAAAAACATGTACAAGCTATGCTATCATGTCACATAATGACCATGGCTGTACTAATGGCATTTAGAAGAAATAACATGCCAGAGAAGTTTAATGGCCATCTTCTAGGTAAAACTGGTTCAGCCAGTTGACACTGTCATTTTCTTCCTCTACTTGTTCAGATCTATGCATCGTCTCGTGGACCAAACTTTTCATATCAACGTCCACCCACAATGTCTTCATCTGGCGTCCTCTCTGCCAAACTCCTACTTCTATCGTTGTACAACATTTGATCTAACACAATCAGTATCATCTCTACATTCAACATGTCCAAACTATCTCAGTCTACTACTAAATAATAACCAAGGTTAGTTCCAAGACCAACAGTTCTCTGAGCTCAAAGAACAGATAGAAAATTATTCAGCAGCGCCTCATCTGCCAGCCTACGAGTTACCAGTTACGTAAGGCAATAAAAAAACTAATGAAACAAAGAAATGTTCAAAACAGACTCGGCACTCATACAGTACAACTAATAATACAACAAATTATAATAGGACTACCAAAATATGACAAGACATCATTAACAACTAACAAGATGATTATGGCTGCCCTATGGAATAGAGCAGGCCATTATATTTTTGCCCTGTGGTTTCTTCTATCTTCTTTTTTTCCTCGCCTAATCTCAGCCGTCGCAGATTGGATGTCTACCATACTTGCACACATGGTGTGGCCTTAGTGCGAATTCAGGATGCAGGTCTGAAATGTGATGCACGTGGCTTGCTGAAAATACAGTACACAAAAAATCGCCAAGAATTCGCCATCTGGGCACCATCGTACAACTTTGTTGGGCTATATCTTAGCAACTAAGGCACATATTGACAATCGGAAAAAACTTGCTAAGCATCAATATCTCCTGCAGATGTCCCCATAATATGGTGAATTTCGAGCCACTAGCGACTGAGATCAGTCAGGAGTTTGGGGCACCCCAGCTAATTTCAATGGGTTTCGCGTCTTGGCAGCGTTACTGCACAGTACTCCAGCAGTGGGTGTCAGCCAAACTTTGCGGTGTTGAACAGAGGGCACCACCTATATTCGGCACGGCGGCCATCACGTTGGGAATCGGCCACATTCTAGGTTAGTAATTTCTTACTGGCCATTCAGTTCCAACAACTAACAACAGATGAGCATCATATCACATTCCGCGTCTCAAAAAAAGAATGTCATACCTTTGGCTTGCTATAACTTCCACAAAGACTAACGGAGTTTGACAACTTTTGGCAGAAATGTTACTGATATGGTAAGCAATTAAAGGAACATTTATTTTACCACCTAATGTGACTAATGCTAACTGCGTTACCTGGAAAACGTGGAAACACGAAAATTGCATGTTTTCTCTCCATTGCTGTATTACTGCTTTGCCAGAGTTCAAGCAGTTTCTGTTTGATTTCTTTAATCTTTTGTTTCAGTCGCATTTCATACTCACACTGCTGAATGTCCCTCTAAACCTTGTAATCAATGGAGTTCAGTTCTCGGCTGTTGAGGTCATAGATCAGGAGAAATGAAATTGAGACTTTTGCACTGCAACAGTTGAACTGTGTTGCATGCACTGCTTGGTGTGCTGAGTTGCTGGAGAACAAAGCTGTCATGCACAACGTATTTGACAGAAGCTAACATTTACTAAGATAGTAAGATATCCCACTAATACTGTCCACTGACTTTCACTCCACGCTCGATGAAGAACAACTCCAATTTTTGACACAGCAACCAACATCACGATAGACTGGGCAAGCAATGAGTGTGTGCTAACAGACAGTAGCATGCTATCCTGTCTTCCTAGGTCCCATGTGTTACATACCGTATTTCGCAAATGAGGGGTAATTCAGCTGCGAAGAAAAAGAAAATATGAATGTGTTGTGCACTTGCTGGAAAAGCAACATATCGCGTTTAAGTGAAAAGACGCAATTTCTAGGTTTCCTATTTTTCCAGGTGGGGCAGAAGCACTAGTTAAGTGAGGTGTGAAAATAAAGCATCATTTGTCTGCTACTTTCTCAGCAACGTTTGTGCCAAATATTACAAAATCAGTTCATGCATGTTAAAGTTATAGCAAGCCAAAGGTGCACCATTTTTGCACCATTTTTTGAGATACAGTGTACATTTTATAGTTTGTTTCCGCATTTATCTCAAATTAAGTTGGCTCTCCCAAACATCTCATTTTCATTGTTCTTAAGTCACTGAATGCAGACAATATCAGCACTCTGTAGACACACAATCAGCTACATGGAAAATACTCCCATCATGAGTAAACACACAACAAAAAGCTAACCTTCCATTCCTTGTCCAGTGGAAAGTAGCCACCAAGGGTCGGTTTGAGCAGTGAATCGACATGTTTCTGGAATTTTTCAACCTCAGCAACAAAACGTGTCATCGTGTCTGAATCAGCGTAGACGTCTCGGGAAGCATGAGTCTGGCGGACACTCTGACGCAGCTCCTCCTCCGACTTTTCACACGGTTCATCCACTTTCACAGAAGAAGCATCCGCTGCCTCAGTCTTGCTGTCTGCTGCGTCCTTGCTGCTAGAGTCTTTTTGCCTGGGTTGAACATCACCAGCAGACGAGGTTGTCTTGCCAGAAAGATCAAGGTCACGCAGAGAATCGACATTCTTAGAAACCTCGGCGGCTGTAACGCGGCTTGGCTGCAGGGGACTTGGCAGACACACGGGAATCTCGACTAACGCTTGCATCTCTCCAGCAGCACTGTTCACAGTATGACTGTAGGCTGTATCATGAGGTTGACGTTGTGTGCTGTATGGCATTTGAGCGGTGCTGAAGTTACAAGAGACCGTAGCAGACTGGTTGATGACTGGTGGCTGACTGCTGCCAGGGTGGTACAATGGCTGCTGCTGTGCCGTGGAAGACGGATATTGCAGCTGGTGCTGTGGAATAACAGGCGGTGGCTGACGATAAGCAGATGCAGGCTGGTTGGCAGCTTGATATCTCATCTGTGACGAACTGCCAGGCGGGTAACCTGCTGCGTGGCCCACTTCAGGTGGATTGGGATGGACAGGATGCGGGTGATACTGTTGTTGGCTTGGTACTGCAGGCTGCAAGTTACCTGCTGCTGCATGCACTGGTTGCATCTGATTGGCAGTAGGTGGCTGGCTTGTATTTTGATATGCCGGACGCACCGCAGCAGGATACGGATGTGAGGTACTGGGCACAGCTGGATACCTCGGCTGTGCTTGTGCCGCAGGAATGTGGACATTCGCTGGATACTGAGCATGCGAAGGAGTCTGGCTTGGAACATGGCTTGCATCAGGAAAATGCTGACTAGGCACGGGAAGTCCAGGCACTGTCTGGCTAGCCACCGGGTACCTTGGCTGATCCTGGCTAATATGCTGGGGCTGCTGTTCTATGAAAGCTGCCGACACGGGCACTACGGGACGCTGTGGCAGCTGTGCTGACATGACCTGATGGCCAGCAGGTGGCTGCTGAGGCTGAGAAACAACGGGACGTTGTGGATACACACCGGTCAGTGACTGTTGACTACCGGCTGCTAAATTCCCTGCATGCACGCTACCATATGGCATTTCTGGACGTACTGTGTTGGCAGTCGGGTATGACGTTTGCATTGGAGGAGTAACTCCAGCTGGTTGAACACTGGAGAGTGGACCATTAAAGCCAGGCTGAGAGGACGACTGATGAATCAGCTGAGGGTAGTGTTGAGTCACAACTTCGTACGAAGGAGGTCGTACCTGTCCAGACGTAGACTGATATGGAAACTGTGCAGCGGTAGATGGTGGTGGCACAGCAGCCGGGGTCTGGTAGCAGTACGGCTTGGAGACTTCAATATTTGACAGCGGAGTTCCACCAACCGACGGAAACTGACCAGGCACATTGTTAGAATTGTTGAACTGATGAACGGGAACACCAGGTGTAGCTGCGGACATGCTCGGTTGTTGCATGTTACTCGCAGCAACATTTCCACCTGGATATGACTGACTGCCGCTAGTTGATACAACTGGCATGCCAACAGTAGCCACATTGCCGTGTGGCAACCCACTGTGCTGGGGATGAGTACCACTACCACTTCCTGGAGGCACAGTTCCTGCATTTGATACCAGAGACGGTTGTGTGGGAACCTGATTTGGGAAAGAGGACATGTTACTTGGAAAAGCCTGCTGTGTATGCACACCCGATGTACCAGTCACTGGTTGGCTGAGGTTATGCCCAGAATACACAGGGCTGCTTACTGCTGGTGGTTGTGCAATCACTTGCACGTCACCCTGGGAGTTCGAAGGATGGCCATTCTGACGCGCAGCACCAGCGTGACTGCCAGTAATGCCAGGAACTGGCCGGAAACCAATGCCAGCAGCTGCGGAACTCTGACTAAAAGATGGCTGATTGTAGTTTTGCGGAATGTTATAAGAGATGTCAGTTGGTCTGAAAGGTTGCTGCTGCTGCTGACTTTCGGCAGGACCGCCGGGATGTGCTACTGTTGGTGGCTGCTGGTGTGCGGGACTAGCTGACCTTGGAGCACCGGGCGGAGCCGTTGGTGACAGCAACACTTCGGCAACAGGATAACCCATGTCAGAATGCACATAGCCGGCGCCAGCCGTCCACGGCATCTCACCGTAACCGTTTGACGTGGGAAGTGACACCGGTGGCGGCTGTCGCTGCGGAGACGGAGGGAAACTGACGGGAGCCTGGGGAAGATGAACCGGCGACGCTGACACACTCGCTGGTAATGAGCCGGCACTACCAGGGGCACAGTCATTTGAAACAGTTGACAAATGGCTTCCCGCTGGTGCTTTTGGTCCAAATGAACCAGGTTTCATGAACGGCAGAAAATCTTTCAGCTTTGGAGCTTCAGCAGAAGGCATCTGAGGCATTCCCATCGCCGAAGGTTGGCCTAAACTGCCTGGCATACCAAGCACTGCATCTTGTGGCAATTGATATGCCGCTGCGGGCAACTGTTGCTGAAGAACAGGTTTGGGAGCAGTTGGCCTTTCTGGCGGTGCCACTGAAATAAACCAACACTAAATTCAATGCCAGTCAGCAGAGCTGATCAAGTAATAATACACACACTGTATAATTTATTAAAACACACAATGCTAACAGTCTAGTTTTGCAAGTATGAAAAAATGACGACTCAAAAATATACTAAAAGCCCTCACTCAAGGCCACACTGAACACTTTAACAACATTTTTAGACAACTGTTAATTTTTGGCTGCTATGACTTATTTGCAGTTTCTTTTTTATCAGCCACAATGTCATAAATGGTTTTCTCAACTTCATGTTCACTTTTCACACAGACCTCCAAACATGACCAAGACAGGGCCAAGGTGACATTGTAAGGAAATTCAGTGAATCAACTTCCGTCCACCCACTGAAGTCATCTGCATAATAAATATTCGCTTCTGTATTTAGATTGAAACAGACTGAGTACGATTAAGCATTTTCTTGAAAACAGAACTGCACAGAGTACTAGAACTCTGTGCAAATCAGTAACGACTCTACAATTTTCTAACGAAATCACAGTAAATATAAAAATAACTAACAAAACTACAACTAGAGTAATAACTACGACATATTTATTGTATCCGACTATGTTTCTGTTTATGCTGACCATGCTATGGATAAAGAAATATCGTTCTGCTGATACTGATCATACCTCCTGCAATTGGTCCAGTATTGTTGATATCTCTGCCCTCATTTTTGGCTGGAGTCATACAACTGTGCCTACCGTACTGGCTAAACTGTGGCCAAGGTCAACCAGCAAGATTGATTGATTGACTGAGTTAAGGTTTTACATACCACTCGACACAAAATATGGTATAGAATCAACCAGCAAGACAATATCTAGCTTAAATGTATTTTTTTTCAAAATTCATAGTACGGACACACACACAGACAGAGGCACATACACACACACACACCTGACTGACTGCTCTACCTGGACCACTGAATTACCAAACTGAACAAGTAAAATTTACTAATACCTTTTGGCGCCAGCCTCTCTCGTATTCTGGAGCGTTCTTCTTGCTCCGCACGACACACTCGATGTGTGCGCTCCAGCAGATGTTTCACTTTCGATTCCAGCTTGTCATAGAACTGACGTCCGCGGTTCACTTTTGTCAGTAGGTCTTCGTAGACAGTGGATGACATGATCAGCTCGGCAATCTTAGCTTCTCGCCTAAAAGCACGCAAATCCTTTCTCACACATATGCTCTCTTTTAACAGCCATCTTCCGCGTGAACCTGAATTAGCTGGAGCCCCACACTGTTTCTTTTGCTCCACATGTTCCTGAACAGAATCTTTGTCGATAAGAGGCACAGGTATTCTTATGGGCCAGAAGTCCCTCTGTCACCCAGATGCTCTGTAATGTCTGTGTCAAAGCAATGAAAGCAACAAATGACACACAAAAGCTTGAAAAACATTTCAAGCCAACTTGAATGAGTCTTGCTCCATTCAAAACAGCAAAATACACAGCACTAGACACCCATTTAACAGCTTCTTTTCCAGGACAACCTGGGTAAGCCGACGCCAGAAAAGTTAAACCAATCTGGATTTTAATAAAGCACCAGATGATGGGGTCATCAGCTGGACCACAAGCAAATCATTTGCACCTCACTGCAGACAGATAACCATGAGAGCACCTCATCACTCAATTTTTTACAGGCCGGATGCTCTTCCTGACGCCCAACCAACAGTGTAAAAGCACTGAAGGCAACAATACAAACCATTACTGGTAAACAAATGCAAACTGTGTAACATGTATATTTAGATGATCTGCAATAAAACAAACAGCATTCTTTAGGAACTCACCTATTTGATGTCTCCGTGTTCTCTTTCCTAATTCGAGCATACTTGGCATTCGTGTCTGTCAAGGCACGGAGAATGTTGTCTTGAGCGGAAAGATTCTGCTCGATAAGAGAAATAGTTTTAGAGTGCTTGCCAAGTTCCTCCTGAAAAAGCTCCTGCACATCAAGCAAAGCTTCATCATATTCAGTTTACTGCTTAATTCGAAATTCAACAGATCTATACAAACTGTAGTAAAACGTCATTATAATGGATATTCGGTTAACACAGAATTTTTTTCTGGTCCCAGCTGAGTCTCTATTAATTTCAATGTCTGACAATATGGTTAGAATGGACTCTGTTAGTAGACTTTCATTTACTACAGACAATTTTCTGCTCACAACACAATGGACATACTGGATACAACAGACTAATTAAGATCAAGACCATGGCTGGCGTGGTTACATAATCACTACAGCTGCATCGTGAGAATGGCCGTTCGTTGTCACGTTGTGATTACGTAACTATGCTGGACACCATTTGACGCGGCTGTCGACGAGACCAACTGATATTGTTGCTAAAGACCCTGGTGCCAGTTGACAACTGCCCGACGAATATCATCAGTTTTCATGTGGTTGTGTCATTTATGTCACTAGCAATCTCCTGCCTTTAGCAAACAGATGGTCACTGCCGGAGTGACGGTAGGCAGTCATGTAAACTGTCTAGTGGCCAGTGAAGCTGGACTGTAAATATTCCAAGTCATTTACAGTGCATGACAAGCATACACAGCAAGATTTGGTCATACCTCACACATACAGTGTCTGGTGAGCAGTCCACAGCCTAATTTGGACATAACAGACTTCCGATATAACGGACCTTTTAGACTGGTTCCAACAGTCTGTTATAGCTGATAAAGATTGGATAATGATCAGGATGGTGGGCGGGCGAATGCTTCTTCTGGTACCGGCTCACCCAGGTAGTCCTGGACAAAGGGCCGTAAAACAATTTTTCTTGTTGTTGTTGTGTCTGTTATTTTACACAGTAACTGCGTGCTTGGCAATCTTTTTGCACAACCTCTCTCCACGTCCTTTTTGGTCTAACTCTTGGTCTGGAGCCTCCATCTCATATTCCATACATTTCTTCACCCAATCAGTGTTTTCTTTTCGCAACAAATGCCCATACCATTGCAACCTGTTTTGCTGTAGTATCAAGATTATGTCATCTATTCCTAGTCTTTCTTTTAACTCCTTACTTGGAACTTTTTTATCTTAACATTACACATCCATCTGACCATTCTCATCTGTTCTTGCTGAAATGCCACCTCATTTTCTTTTTCTGACAGGCCAGCTCTTGCGACAGTCACATACTCTTCATTATATTAATGTATCTATGCAACTACCAAATTTCAGTGTACGTACCTCATACATTACACAAACTTTACAAAACAGTTCACAACCACTTTGACTGCTGCTCTCAGCACGGTTTTGTGCAGTCTGAATCCATACAGTGCAGAAACTGAATAAATAATCTAACCAAATACATTTCAGTATTGATTGACATTTCACTCAGACCAGAATGAAACAACAACTGCTATAACAGTCCTGTGACCAGGACAACCAGGGTCAGCTGGTACCAGAGAAAACATTCACCTGCTCACTGCGCACACTCCCCATCCTTATAGTGATTATTCATTCTCTGTGGTAGGCTGTAAAATTAACGCATTAATTAACTTAATTAACACGTTAAAGAATTAATCACGATTAAAAAATTAATGCCACTAAAAATTTTAATGCAGGTGCAATCATTGTGACCCACAAAGGCAATTCCGTGCACAAAACCACATTATACGACGTATAGATCGTTAAGATCGGTCCACCCATTTTTGTACAGCTCACCCTTTCAGCCAACCCCAAAATTCTGTTTTACAATACTTTTTAATCCGACAGACACCCTTAAAAGTGCCTCTTCTCATGGGGGCAGCTGCATCCCCCACGTAACACATGTTCCCTGGACCAAAGCAACTCCATTCAAACTACATCTTGATCGGTTCAGCCGTTTTCGCACAGCTCATGACAATTCACGTTAATAACGTGTTAATGCACAATTAAAAATTAATCGTTTTACAGCTCAGTCTTTAGTTAATTTTCCTCCATTTACTACGGTCCGTAGAACCTTCCTTGTTCAGTTGTCAGGTCTGACTGTCTCTTATCATAACCTCTCTCCAGCTTTTCTTTGGTCTGCTTCTAGGTCGTACACCCTTCACTTCATAATGCATACATTTTAACCCAATCATTCTTGGCTTTTACATAAAACACGTCGATACCATCCCAGCCTATTTCGCTGTAGCACTGAAAATATATTATCTATTCCACCGGTATGAAAAATACATACAGATACACGTGATATAAAACAGTGCAACACGGTCATACTTCCTGATTTTTGTCTCCCTGAGTGACAAGAGTCGCCGTTAGATCGTCTTTCAGTAGCTCGTCACGGAACTGCTGTTCAAACATCTGCCGCTGCTTCTGCATCTCTGATACCTTGTCATTGAGTCGTTTCATCTCCTGCATCGTCGCTTCATCGTCAGCCGCTGCACGTACAGCAAGTCACAGTAAGAATCAATCAACTGTAACAAATCTGTATAACGCCACGTTCATTTACATCATATGAGAGAAGCAGTTCACAGGCAATAGTCTTACTAGTATGTATAAGATGAGGCAAAACAGTAATCTCCGAATGACTTTTGCCAATATTTCAGCCAACACTTAAAATATTCAAATGGAATATTTGGTAGTGATATCAATCCAAAACTACTGGGCTTCATCTTCCAGTCAAAATCCGACACAGTTACACGATTTTAAACACGACATGATTTTAATGCGTTTAAAAATGTTTGCTGATATTACAACAAAGATATGTATGGAAGAGCATGGTTTCAGAGAAAATGGATCATTTTGGCATATTCTGACATGGCAACAAATTCCATTACCCGGGTAACAGAATTTGTTGCCATATCAACTTAACATCAGGTCAATGAACTGAGTTGTTTCCCAGAAGAAAACACTGGCAGTCAACAGAGCACTCAGACTGCAGTTGAATGAAACATCAGTCTATCTTCTGTCTGTTTCTTTTGACAGAGTGCATGCCAATGATGCTATTCTGTTGTTTTCCTGCAGAGACATTTTCTCAACACATGAAAACTGCAATGTTGCTATAATTCAAATTACAAATTCTGTTAAGTATTAAGACAGCCAGATGAAACGCATCAGATCTGTGCACATATTAACTTCAAACATGCATGTAAAGTTTCACTGTAAAATACCAATGGATCGCTGAAGTATTAGCAATGGTCAAAAGTAAGTTATTTTTTTCTGCCACTCCTGGAATATATTTTTAGTATACGTGTACAAGTTCTGCCTCTGTTATCTTCCCTTGTACGACAAAGTCCAGAAAGATTTCTTCTGGCACCAGCTCACCCGGGTAGTACCAGAAAAGAGCCGTAAAATGGTTGTGTGTGTGTGTGTGTTTGTGTGTACAAGTTAGAAATTACAGACATTACTAGATGGTGTCCAAATCATCAAAGCTTGAGCGCTGTCTATGTCATAAGGCCAGTCACTCTGTAGGCACGGTCAGAGAAAGGACAGCCTCAACCAATAAGTGTCCAGCCAACAGGACCACAAGGTTAGTTGCAATCAAATCCAGATACTGTTTAACAGTAAGTAAACAATGTTTACATGGCTTAAACAAAACACACCTTGATCAACAACCAGATCCAAATTAGACCGAAACTTTCTTTATATAACTAATTTCGCCAACCGGTATTATTACAGTACTTTTTGCTAAAAAGCATCATACATCTCGGAATGTCTGCAGAAGATGGAAGTGTTTTCTGCAGTTCAGTCAATGGTTGGCTGAGAAGTCGAAGGTTGGCAATGTGGACCTCCATGGCTCGATGCAGTTCTTCATTTGACTGCGCCGCTTTCACTAAACCCTCCTGATACTTGGCACAGTCACTGTGCAGCTCGCCAACAATTACATTTGCGTGGCGGCTTCCAGCAATCTTCTTCAATCAAGCAAAAACAAACAGCCACATTAACATTTCAATGTGCCATGTTAAAGAATATGACCACTTTTATTTATGCATCTGACTTCATACAACTAACCCTTCATTGTCACATTATTGTAACTTACGAGAGTGAAAATGCAAAATACAATGACATGCCAGTACTATGTATGTAACAAGTCATTTGGCAATAGCCACAATAATATACACTGTGATTCATTAAAAACACTCAATCTTTTTTTATAACTCAGTCACAATTCAACTGATTTTCAAAATTCTTTCACTGTCAGATTTCTAATGAAATACTCTGGGCATCCATCACAAAAATTTCTAGCTCACTTAAAATGCATTCGTACCTTGAGAAATCCAAGTACTCAAAATTACCACCAAACTTTCACTATAATGTCATAATTAATCTTTCAAGATAACTTAACTAAATTTAACAACAATTATATGACATATGCCACAAGAAGATATTATGGCAATGACTTTTTATTTCACTTCTGTACGATGCGTGAGTTAGTTAGTTAGTTGGAGTTTAACGTCCCTTTTCAGCACAAATATGGCTATATCAGAGACGAAAGGTCAGGGATGGAAAGTTATCCGTACCCAGTGAAGGAAGGCTAGCGATATA
>Ga0056135_10000262_pt1 | contig 15634 bp, 16 predicted proteins | sample WorMetG1aBELIZE1_FD_67481 | JGI IMG/M metagenome (GOLD analysis project Ga0056135, IMG submission 67481) | Marine gutless worms symbiont microbial communities from Max Planck institute for Marine Microbiology, Germany - Inanidrilus... ...
GCAGGGAATCTCCGACCTTCTTGAACCACCAATAGGGAATGCAGGGTTGTTTCTTGAAGGCATTCACTTGCTTGTGACGGATGGCGCAGGGTTGAAGGAAATAGGCCGCCGTATAGTCGAAGTATGCGACGCAATAAGGCAGGACCTGGGTGCTATGGATGGGCAAAGGCAAACCGGGATGATCCCGATTGTTGGCGTAATAGACGGTGGGGTCCGGCTTCATCAATTCCTCGTGGTATTTGTAGCTGAAGCCAAGAAACCCATCGTTACCGATCAACGGCAACCAATTGCTCTTGTAAGCTCGTGAAAACCGCTCGTTGCGGATACGCTCGCATGTGAAAGGGCTGATCTGGGCATAATCGGCGACATGGGGCGATTGAGTGGATATGCTCATATCCTGTTTCGGCGTGTCCCACCTGCGATCATCCTTGTAGGTCCCCTTTCTCGTATCGAAGGGTGGGCCAAACCTGTAGGTGAACTCGATGAGGCGCGGTGTCAGGCGGCGCTGTTTGGTCTCATACCGGATGTTCCCGCGCCCGGCGCACCATAAACCCGAGGCCTCCCGCGCGATCTCCAGCGGCGCCCCCGGTGCGCCCGGCTGCCAGAGATAGAGGTTGGTGTCGATGCCCCGTTGCTTGGCCGGATTTCGCTCGCCGATTACCAGTTCGGTCGCCGTCAACCAGGCGAAATGTTCGACAAAAATGGAGTCGGGGGAATGGTTAACGGTGAACGTGCGGGCATCCATCGGCACCGGATCGTCCTGCGGCAGGCTTTGCTGGCGGAGGTGTTCGGCCAAGGCGGCCAACAGTTTGTCCTCGATTGCCGGCCACTCGTCCTCGGGAACGAACCATCTCGATTCCGCCAAGGGCTCCTGTTTCAAGGCCGATTTCACTGCCCTCATGCCGTGAACGCAGATCCACATCGGCGTCACGCGATCGGTCAGCAGGTCCGGCCGGGCCAGGGCCCTGAGGCCGGCCCGGCCATAGGCTTCCCGGTTGTTGTCGGCGTATTGTTCGACGTTCGCGGCGATCCACGGCAGAAAAGTGATGCCCTGACGCGACGTCGGGTCGGCGCAACGAAGGGCGTCGAAGCGGGCACGGGTCGACGCCACGACGAACCACTCCATGGCCGCGTCCGCGTCTTTGTCAAACAATCGGCGCGACAGTTCGAAAAGGAAGTTTGGGGTCAGGCGGTCGGCGTTTTCGGAGATCCAGGCGATCACCTCGGCGTCGGCTGATCGCGGCTTCTTTTGGATCGCCTCGAACAGCTTGATTTGCTCTTTCAGGGCCGGCGTGGTGGTCAGGATGTTGGTGACATCACCCCGTTTTTCGATGATGACGTCGGGGGGCGGAACCTGGTCATCGGCCGACACCGCCGACGCGCCCGAACAGAACGCGATGACGACGCAGAACACGGTCATCAGGGCGCCAGCTCGATACGGGGGTCGTCGTCCCCGTTTTGCTTTGACGGTGCGTTCGGTCATGCCAAAAGGTGGTGCCGTGTCCGGAAATTCATCCCTTGGTTTATCTTACAGCGTAAGCGCCGCTTCAACACCAATCCGACCGCTCCAGCCGGTAGACGTAACACGCGTCCTTGCCGAAGTTGCGCCGGGCCAGCGACAATTGGTCTTGCGGCCCCTGCAGCCGGAGGACCGAGAGGACCTGGCCCGCGCCATCGATCGGCTGTCCGAAACCACCCGCTATCACCGGTTTCACAGCAGTGGATTTCGCGCCAGCCGACAGGACGTCGATTACCTGAGCAGCGTCGACGGCAACGATCACGTCGCCTGGTGCCTGATCGACCGAACCACCTATGAAGGCGCCGGCCTCGGCCGCTGGATTCGCGACGGCAATGCTTCCCACGTCGCCGAGGCCGCCGTTACGGTCTGTGACGACTTCCAGGGTCAGGGTTTGTCGAAGGTGCTGCTGGGTACCTTGATGGCCTCATCGCGGTGCCTTGGGATCGATACGCTCGTCGGTCTGGTGCTCAATGGCAACAGCCGGGCGCTGCGTCTGATGGATCAGCTCGGCGCCTCGATGAGGCCGGGCGATCCGGGAACGGCGGCGGCCCATCTGTCGACGGACCCGGCCCGGCTACCGGACACGGAAACGGCAAGGACCGTGAAGGACTGGATTGAGCGGATCGGCGGTTATACCGACCCGGCACCGGCACCCGCGGTGAACCAGGCCTGAAACTGCTCTTCGGTGACGTTGCCGCCGCACAGGATGGTGGCCACCCGCTTGCCGCAAAAGCGATCCGGGTCGGCCAAATGGGCGGCGACGCCGACGGCGCCGGAGGGTTCGATCAGTAAACCGGTATGAAGCAACAGCAGGCGCATCGCTTTCAGCGTCGTCTGATCGTCGACCAGCACAACATCGTCCACGGTATCCTTCATATCATCCAGGGCCTCGGGCACCGGCACCCGCACCCCGATGCCGTCGGCGATGGTGTCCACGGCCTCCGTGGTCACGACGGTACCGGTTTGCCAGGAGCGCTGCATGGACGGCGCGCCGGTCGCACAGACACCGATGACTTCGGTCTCCGGCGCGTGAGCCTTGATCCAGGCGCCGACGCCGTTGATCAGCGCCCCGTTTCCGAGCGCCACCAGGACCGCGTCAAAGGGGTCCGGCCAGGCCAGCAGCTCGACCGCCATGCTGCCGGCCCCTTCGCTGACCGCCGGTTCCTTGCCGTCTTCGACGAAGGGGTAGCCGTTCTTCTCGGCATGAGCTCGGGCGCGGGCCTTGGCGGCGTCGAAATCCGTGCCGCCGAGGACGACCTCGGCGCCCAGCGCCCGCATGCGTTCGACCTTCAGCGGATTGGCCTTCTCGGCGGCGAAAACGGTGAACGGAATGCCGCGGGCCTTGGCGGCAACGGCTAGGCCCTGGCCGTAATTGCCGGCTGACGCGGCAATCAACGGCGTCTTGTCCGTCAGCTGATGGACATAATAGCTGGGTCCGCGTCCCCTGAATGAGCGGATCGGGTTCAGGGTCTCGACCGTGAGCACGGTCTCGGCGCCGAGTATGTCAGACAAGGTGTCGAATGCGATCTGCGGGCTGTTGCGGAACACCGGGTCGATAACGCGGGATGCCTCTTCGATGTTGGCGAGGGACAGGCGGTCGGGCATGGCGGTTCCTCCAATAGGTCACAGCACCCTAGGGGAGACGGGGCAGCGGGGCAACGGGGCGAAAAGTCGCGCGGTTCACGGGTCCTCGACCCGCAGGCCCGGCCAGTTCTGCGGCCAGGCCTTGGTCACCAGGCGATGGCGGTAGGCCGCCATTTTGTCTGCGCGCTCGCGGGTCTCCGGCGTCAGGCGGACGACGAGCTCGAAGAGATCGTCGAGGCCGAGGGGTGCGAGCACCGTAATCGTGCCATCATCCTCGAGGCGTACGGCGACGGCGGTCGGTGTTTCCAACCAGAAGCGGAGTGCGTCCTCCGTGTCCCGGTATGGCCTGTCGTTGTTGCGGAAATGCATACGGGCCTGATTGGTGACCGACCAGGGAACGTCCGGGTGGATGTCCGCGAGTTTCCGTTCCAATGCCGCGTCCGCCGCCGAATCGTTTTCGGCCGGGTCGAAAAAGAGCACGTCGACATCGCCGAGCGGCGTGCGCGCCTTGCCGGTCAGTTCATCCCACACCCGGGCCCTTACGAAACCGGCGCCGATGGCCCAATCGGGCAATCCGAGACGACGCACGGTTTCGAGGACATCCATGCTCCAGGGGTCATCGGCGACGATTCGCTGGACGCTTGCCGATCGGTCATCTTCCGCCTCAACTATCTGGATCGTATTTATATTGACCGTTCGGTCAGTTTCGATCATGGCCAGGCGACTTCCGGCGGCATGGACATCAGGATCGCCTCCGTGTTGCCGCCGGTCTTGAGGCCGAAGGTGGTGCCGCGGTCGTAGAGCAGGTTGAATTCCACGTAGCGCCCGCGCTTCACCATTTGCGCCTGTTTCTGAGCCTTGATCCACGGCAGGTCCATGGCGCGCCGGGCCAGTTTCGGGTAGACGCCGAGGAAGGCCTTGCCGACCTCCTTGGTGAAGTCGAAATCGCGGTCCCATTCGTCGGTATTGAGGTTGTCGTAGAAGATGCCGCCGACGCCGCGGGGCTCGTTCCGGTGCGGCAGGAAGAAGTACTCGTCACACCATTTCTTGAACTTCGGATAGTAGTCCGCATCGAAGGCGTCGCAGGCGTGCTTGAAGGCTCGATGGAATGTCGCCGTCTCCTCGTCGTCGGGAAACACTGGCGTCAGGTCGCCGCCGCCGCCGAACCAGCCGGTGGTGGTGACGATCATGCGCGTATTCATATGCGCCGCCGGCACCAGCGGCGACAACGGGTGGATGACCACCGAGATGCCCGACGCCCAGAAGCGGGGATCCTCGGCGGCACCGGGGATGGCCTTGCGGAACTCCTCGGAGAACTCGCCCTCGACGGTGGAGACGTTGACCCCCGCCTTCTCGAAGACACGGCCGTGCAGGATCGACATGACACCGCCGCCGCCCTTCGAGCCGTCCTCGCCCGGGCGCTGCCAGGCCTTGCGTTCGAACCGCCCTGGTTCGCGCTCGCTCGAGCCGTTGGGCCCGACCACGTCGTCCTCGATGGCCTCCAAGGCGGCGCAAAGGTCGTCCCGCAGGTGCTCGAACCAGGCCCGGGCCTTATCCTTGTGTTCCTCGCTGCCGAAGTCCCTGTCCATTGATCCCCCTATTTGGCGGCCTGTCCGTTTCACTCTTTCGGAAACCTGCCCAACTGCCGCAAAGCCTCCCCCAGAACCATGGCAACGGTGGCCGCCAAGTTCAAGGAGCGCGCGCCCGGGGCCATGGGGATGGTGAGGCGCGCGTCGGCGACGGCATGGACGGCTTCGGGCACGCCTGCGCTCTCGCGGCCGAAAAGCAGAATGTCGCCGTGCGCGAAGGCGAAATCGCAATAGGCCCGCTCGGCGCGGGTCGTTAGCAACACCCGCCGGCAGCCTCGATGCGCGTCCTGGAAAGCCGCCCAGTCCACGTGCCGCATGACCTCGGTCTGTTCGAGATAGTCCATTCCGGAGCGCTTCATGTGTTTGCCGCCCCATACGAAGCCGCAGGGCTCGATGACGTCGACCGGCACGGCGAGACAGGCCGCGGTCCTCAGGACGGCGGCCGTATTCTGCGGGATGTCGGGCTCGTAGAGGGCGAGGCGCAGGGGGGTGTAAGGATCGGTTTCTTCAGGCATTGGCGCGACTGTAACACGCATCGGTTGGGGTGGTCAGCCTGGAACGGTCCCTCTTGCCTTCCCGAAGTTTATCGATTTTCGGGCGATTTCCGCATCGGTGAATGCAAGGCCTGGTTCTCTATGTTATGGTGGGGCCACGTCGAAATTCGAATCCGGCATTGTTCCTGGCGCCGACCCGCATCCGCGACGCATCGCCCGTTCTGCCAGGGAGCCTGGGTTCATCCACGACCGAATCGGTCGCCAATACTGTCATCTCCCGAAAGGGCCAGAGCGCGCGCAGCCTCGCGGTTGCGCGGTGAACACTATTATCAAGGAGGATACCGATGCCGATGGGCGAAAGGATTGTCGAAGCACGTGAGGCCGCCGGCTTTACCCCAGAACAACTGGCCAGGCGGGTCGGCGTCGTGCCCGAAACGCTGGAAAGCTGGGAAAACGGAAAGTTCGAGCCGCGCGCCAACAAGCTGCTGACCCTGGCCGGCGTATTGGGCGTTTCCGTGTTGTGGCTCGCCGTCGGCGACGACGGCGTCGAACTCGACGACGAATTGACGGAGCTCGACGAAACCCGCCCGCTCAAGGTCAAGGTCGCCAGCATCCTGTCGCTGCACGAACAGGCCTCGCGGCAGATCTTCGAACTGCAGGCCGACATTGAACGCCTGCAGTCGCAGATCGACGACGAGAAGGACGAGGAAAAGGAGGTCCGCAAAGCCGGGTGATAGGACCTTACGTCAGCCTTGCAACAGACCTTGTAGCCAGAAGCCGATATCTTCGGCGAAATGCCAATAAACATAAGGCGGAAGGCTGGCGGCAAGGCCGAGAAGGATTGAACGGACGTATCGAACGTTCAGCAGGCGGATCAGTTTTTCGTATCTTTGGTGGGCGTTTTTCTCATCAACTTTGATTTCCGGACGTCCAAAACGTTGCCGCCATTCGTTGAGATGGGCCGCAAATCGCTCTGCCTCATCTTGATCCGTTCCGACCGCCGAGTGGTCGAGCCGAATACAAATATCAGCGTTCTTTTTCGTTGGTGTCTTGAGATCCTTCCGATTGACGAGCAAGTCGTGGTGGAGGTCGGTGAAGGCACAGAGATAGAAGCTCCTAATTTCGCCCTCCCGATCGAAGACCTCCGTATGGATGTGGAGCGGTCCGATTTCATGCCACGGCCAAAATCTCGACGTCAGTAGTCCGGCGCGACGCAATCCGCGCTTCGAATAGACCAGGACGGGCTTTCCTTGCCACCAACGCAACGCCGTGGCTAGACCAAACGTCGCCGCCATACCCATCATAAACCAGCCCATCGCGAATTTTTTGGGATCGCCGGTCGGTCCGCCTCCTTGCACGAATACCAACAGCCCAACGGCGAGGCAGATGATGGTTGCGACAACGCCGTTCTCCAGGTGGTCTTCTGCGGCAAGGAGGCAATGGTTCTTTTTGCTGTCGAGGGAGTTTTCGTACGTGGTCATTCTTAATTCGCCGGATTTTGGCTATATGTGCTTTTCGATTGTGATCTGGGCGGAGAATACCAGCAAACGGCACGTTGAGACCCGACAATGTTAACCATATAGCCCGGTTGGCCGTCGTAATACTCAGGATCAATGATCAATCTATTCACAAATCATTTGAATATCTATTCATTTGTGAATTTATCACATCGCCGGCAGAGAAACTCTGTTATTTCCCACACCATTGAATGCAGAATGGCCAGGGTCTTCCGGGGCCGGGCCAATGGGTTGGATGGGATAGGGTCATGATGACGACAGGTGTTTCAAAACAGGTGAGAACGGCGCTGGCTGTCCTGGGCCTCGCTTTGTGGGGATCGCAAGCCGCGGCCGAGACCTTCACCGTCAAATCCGTCGTCCTCGACGACCGCAAGGCGGTCTTCGCCACGGTCGAAACATTGGACACCACCTCGGCCCGTTCGCGCATCGGCGGCACGGTCCGCCAGCTGGAAGTGGACGAGGGCAGCGCCGTCGGTGCTGGCCAGATCATCGCCCGGGTCGAGGACCCGAAACTGGCGCTCCAATTGAAAGCCGTCGTCGCCAAGATCGGATCGCTGGATTCCCAATTAAAACTGGCTGAGACCGAGCTGAAGCGCAGCCGGAAGCTACGCCAGCAGGGTGCGACCAGCCAGGCCAATTTGGACGCAGCCATCACCAAGGTCGACGTCCTCAAGCGCGACATCGCCGCCATGAACGCCGAGCGCGCCGTCATCGCTGAACAGCAGGCGGAAGGCACGGTCCGGGCGCCTGCCGCCGGCCGGGTGCTGCGTGTCGTCGTCACCACCGGCCGTGTCGTGCTGCCGGGCGAGACGGTGGCCTTGATCGCCGCCGAGAACTACGTGCTTCGCATGTTCCTGCCGGAGCGCCACGCGCGCTTCATTGGCATCGGCGACGTGGTCGAGATCGGCGAACGCGGCCTGACATCGGCGACGCCGAAGACGGCCGCCACCGGGCGTATCCGCCAGGTCTATCCGGAGATGCGCCAGGGCCGTGTGGTCGCCGACGTCGAGGTCGAGGGCCTCGGCGACTATTTCGTCGGCGAGCGGGTGCGGGTGCGCGTCGCCACCGGTAAGCGCCAGGCCTTCGTTGTGCCTTCGAAATATCTCTTCCGCCGCCACGGCCTCGCCTTCGTATCCATCGAGGGCATCGGCGAGACGGTGGTGCAGCCCGGTCTCCCCGCCGGTGACGGGATGGTCGAGGTCCTGTCCGGCATCCAGGAAGGCGACGTGCTCATCGAACCGCAAACGAAGAGCGCGGCAAAATGAAACTCGGCATCTCCGGAACGCTCACGAAGGCGTTCATCGCCTCGCCGCTGACGCCGCTCCTGTTGCTGGTGGCGCTGGCGCTCGGCACCATGGCCATGCTGTCCCTGCCCCGCGAGGAGGAGCCGCAGATCAGCGTGCCCCTGGTCGACATCCTGGTCGACGCCAACGGCCTCAAGGCGGCCGACGCCATCGAGCTGGTCACCGAGCCCCTGGAGGACCTGGTCAAGGGCATCGACGCGGTCGAGCACGTCTATTCCTTAAGTGAGGACGACCGGGTCATCGTCACGGCGCGGTTTCTGGTCGGCACCGACGAGGACCTGGCGACGCTCCGCGTGCACGAGGAGATCTCGGCCAACAGGAGCCGCATCCCCATTGGCATCCCCGAGCCGCTGATCATCGGGCGCGGCATCAACCACGTGCCGATCATTACTTTGACTGTGACACCCGAACCGGGCAATGCCGGGCGCTGGGACGACAACCGGCTGCACGCTGTCGCCGACGAACTGCTGCACGAACTCAACAAGGTCGCCGATACGGGCCAGAGCTTCATCGTCGGCGGCCGGGCCGACCAGGTCCGCGTCGAGCCGGACCCGGAGCGCCTGTCGCTCTACGGCGTCACCCTCAACCAGCTGGTCGAGAAGGTGAAGAGCGCCAACCGGTCCTTCCTCATTGGCAACATCCGCGACAACAACCGCACGCTCCCCGTTGTCGCCGGGCAGACGCTCTCCGGTGTCCCCGACGTCGGGCTGCTGCTGATCACCAGCCGCGACGGGCGGCCGGTCTATGTCAAGGACGTGGCCGACGTGGTCGTCGGCGCCAGGCCGGAAGAACACCGGGTCTGGCACATGGAGCCGGGTGAAAACGGGTCCATCGAGCGCCGTCCGGCGGTGACCATCGCCATCGCCAAGCGCAAGGGCACCAACGCACCCCTGGTCGCCGAGAAGATCCTGGAGCGCTTGGAGACGGTCAAGGGCGGGCTCATCCCGCCCGGCGTCGCCGTCGACGTGACCCGGGATTACGGGGCGACGGCAACCGACAAGGCCAACGAACTCTTATTCCACCTGGTCCTGGCCACCGTCTCCATCGTCATCATCATCGCGCTCTTCATCGGCTGGCGCGAGGGCGGCGTGGTGCTGATCGTCATCCCGACGACCATCGCGACGCTGACGGTGGTCGCCGCCCTGCTGCCGATGATGTTCGTCTCCGGCGTCATGGGCCCCTATATGAGCCCGATCCCGGCCAATGCCTCAGCGGCCATGCTGATCTCGTTCTTCGTCGCCGTCATGGTGACGCCGTGGCTGGTCGTCAAATTCAGCGGCACCGCGGCGGGCGGTCACGCCGATCACGATCATGAAGGTGCCATGGGGCGGTTCTACCGCCGTGTCGCGGCACCCCTATTGCGGACCAAACGCCGGGCCCAGATGGTGTTGCTCGGTTCCGCCGCCATCACCGTTGCCGCCTGCGTGCTCTTCGCCACCAAGACGGTGACCGTCAAGCTGCTGCCCTTCGACAACAAGTCCGAGGTCCAGGTCGTCGCCGACCTGCCGGACGGGGCCAGCCTGGAGGCGACGGAACGGGTCCTCATGGCCGCCGCCGCCAAGTTGGGCGATTTGGATGAACTGACCCACATCCAGGCCTATGTGGGGACCGCCGCGCCCTTCAATTTCAACGGCCTGGTCCGTCACTATTACCTGCGCGGCAAGCCCTGGGAGGGCGACCTGCAGATCAACCTCAAACCGAAACACGAGCGCGACCGCCAGAGCCATGCGGTGGCTTTGGAGATCCGCGAGCGCCTGAAGGATCTCCCGGTGCCGGCCGGCACGTCCGTGAAGGTCGTCGAGGTGCCGCCGGGGCCGCCGGTGCTGAGCACGCTGCTGGCCGAGATCTACGGCCCCGACACGGAAACGCGCCGGGCTGCCGCCGCCAAGGTGAGGCAAGCCTTCGACGGCATCGACTTCGTCGTCGACACCGACGACACCCTGGGCGCACCGGCCGAGCGCCTGCGTTTCGAAGTCGACCAGGAGAACCTGGAATTCCACGGCGTCCACGAGGAGGCGCTCTACAACACCATCAACGTGCTCCTGGGCGGCGTCAGCGTCGGCTATTCGCAACGGGGCGGCGGCGTCGATCCCATCGAGATCGCCATCCGCATGCCCAAGGAAGGCCTGTCCTTCTCCGAGCGCCTGCTGGCGACCCCGGTTCCGGCGCCCGGCGAGGCGGCGGACACCGGTGCCGTCGTCGAACTGGGCGACGTGGTCCGCGTCAAACGGGAAAAGGCCTCCCATCCCCTGTTCCGCCACAACGGTCGTTTCGCCGAACTGGTCACCGGCGAACTGGCCGGGCGCTTCGAGGCCCCGGTCTACGGCATGTTCGCTGTTAACGACGCCGTCGCCGCCATGGATTGGGGCGAGACCGGCCCGCCCACGATCGCCTATCACGGCCAGCCGGACGACGAACGCGGGATCACGCTCCTCTGGGACGGCGAATGGGAGATCACCTACGTCACCTTCCGCGACATGGGCTTCGCCTTCGCCTTCGCTTTACTCGCGATCTACCTGCTGGTCGTCGGCCAGTTCGGCAGCTTCAAGCTGCCGCTGGTGATTTTGACCCCGGTGCCGCTGACCCTGATCGGTATCGTGCCCGGACACTGGCTGTTCGGCGCGCCCTTCTCGGCGACCTCCATGATCGGCTTCATCGCGCTCGCCGGTATCATCGTCCGCAACTCGATCCTGCTGGTCGACTTCATCCGCCAGCGCCAGGGCGAGGGTGCGGAGATTTGCGACGCCATCCTGGATGCCGGGGCGACACGGTTCCGGCCGATCTTCCTCACCGCCGTCGCCGCCATGGTCGGTGCCGCCTTCATCCTCACCGACCCCATCTTCCAGGGACTCGCCATCTCCATGGTCTTCGGCCTCGCCTCGTCGACAGCCTTCACGCTGCTGGTGATCCCGGCGATTTACGTGTGGTTGCGGGCGTAGGGCCATTTGGCTTGGCCCAGAACAAAACCTTCAGGTTTTTGCACAGTCTGCCGTCGATTTCTCTTTTCCGCTGTCTTCAATCTCGGGGAAGGTCAGTTCAATCTCAATCCGAATTCGGTCGTCTTCGAAACGAGCGCGATGGATCGTCGTGCTCGGCCGGTCTTCGCCCCAATAACCCTCCCACGCTCCCTTGAGCAAATTCCAGTCTTCTGGTTCGCTCATATAGCACTGGCAGCTCAATACTCCTTCCTTGCGAAACGTATCGGCGATTTTGCCGGACTGGCGGAGGTCATCCATATCGCCGAAAAGGCCCTCCAGATGGGTCCGGCAAAACCGAAATTGCTCCCCCAAGGTGTCTGGCACTTCCCAAGTTAGACATTGAAACGGCACGACATATACGAGCGGACGCCCGTTTGAATCTGTTCCGCCTCCTATCGATCTCCCGCGGCTTCGTATGGAGGTCGTGTCGTCGTATTGATATTCCATAAATTCGGCTCCTCAAGCGAGTTCCATTTAAGACTCACCTTTGCGGTAACTTAGTCTAATGCAAGAACGGTCCGGTCGTTCAAGTCCGTGAACATGGAAGCTCGAAAGAGAATGCAGGACTTGACGAAATATCGTTCTTATGATAGGTTAATTTTCCTTTATCTGATCGCTAAAACGCGATTGCTCAGAGCTTTCTTGGTCTGGTTCGCCCGTGGGCCGGCAATGCCGACAACCCGTACCGGATAACGTTCCCTCCAGGTGAAATCCACGACGTCACCCGCTAGCGAGTGGTCATAGCGGCGATCTCGTTTTGTGCGCGAAACCCAACGTCCACGTTTGTCCTGCTTCCCGGAGGAGTCAATGTCTGACCGCTACAAAATTAAGGCCCCCCTCGGTCCAGCCTTCAACACGAACCCAGACGACGTCTGGGTCGTTAAGAATTCTCTTGCGAGGTCCGGCTTCTACAAGACACCAGATTACGGGATGACCCCCTACCCGGACGAAGAGTTATTTGCCGGGATACGGAAGTTCCAACGCCGTTACGGTTTGAAGGCCGATGGCCAGATATTGCCCAATGGCCAAACCGAGACGGAAATGAAAACCCGGTTGGCGGCGTCGCCGTCATACCGGTGCATCCATTGCGGTGCGCTGCATGGCGGAGTTTATTCACCAAAGGTATGTTGGCAATGCTGGAACAAAGGGATGAGGTAGCTCCGGGTCTAGGGTGAGATCGCGAAAGCCGCCGGAGCTACTGGCTGCCCCTATTGGCCGCCTTCGTCCAGTCGAGATATCCCGCGATCTCCTCATCGCTATAACCGAGCAGCCGCCCCGTCTCGATATCATCTTGCTCCGTCGCCGGTCGCCGGCCAGAGAAGATGGCATCGTTGACGGCGTGTAGGGCATCGATCCGCCATTCCTCGCCGGCGAGCGCAAAGTAGACGATCCGGGTCGCGAATTCGGACTGCGGACTTCGGTAGATCTCCTCATGTCGTACGATTTCCCCCGACGCCACGTGTGGCGCGAAATCGGCTTCCGGGAACTCGAAGGACGGCGGGATCAAGTCCGTGAACATGGCGAGCGGTTTCGTTCCGGCCAGCATCAACTCCAGTTCCTGGTCTTCATGGGGGCCGATGCCGATTGGTGTGGTTGTTGTCGTCATGCTCGTGTTTTTCCGGTCAATAATCACACCTACGCCCCATAAACCACGGCCGGCTATCAGTCGGCCCGCGCCCGTTCCGCATCCCAGGCGTCGACCGCGCCCTGCAGGTTGATCCAGAAACGCACCGTGGTGCCCAGCGCCTTGGCGATACGGGCCGCCATGTCGGGGCTGAGGGTGCGCTTGCCGTTGACCAGCTGGCTCAGGTGTTTCTCAGAGACCTCGATATCAGCGGCGAAGGCCTTCTGCGAGATGCCGCGCGGAACCAGTAAGTGCTCCAGCAGGATCGTCCCTGGGGCCAACGGGTGGCGATTGCATTCGAGCGGTCGGTTGCCCATCAGTGATTATTCTCCAGGTCCAGGATCGCGACATTAGTGCCGTCGAATTCGAAGACGACGCACCCGTTGCGGATACATGATGGGAACTTACCAGATCACTCGATTTACGGCGACTGTATGAGCTGTAAGCAATCCCTCAAATCATCCCGGACGACGCGATCTGTGCGAGGTGCCGTTCGACGGTTGCGACGAACTCGGCTATTGAGATCGGTTTCGGGACATAGTCGTCGCAGCCCGCCGCGCGGACGTCGGATTCTCCATAGCGGGCGGTGAATGCCGTCATGGCGATGACCGGAATGTGTTTGAGATGCTCGATGGCCTTCAACGCCCGCGTCAGTTCGAGGCCGGACCATTGCGGCAGTTGGATATCCATGATGATCAGATCCGGGCGGCGCTCAACCACGAGTTCCAGGAACTCGCTTCCGTCATAGGCTTGGATCGTCTCGTGGCCTTCTGCCTCGAGAATGGAGTTGGTCAGCTCCATGTTGAGTTCGTTGTCCTCGACGATGAGGATTTTCGCCACGTTCCCACTCCCTGATCTTCACACAAATCTATGTTGTTTTTGGTAAATTGATCAAGAAGCATTTCTACCATTAGTATATATAGGCGCGAATTCGACTTTTCGAATACGACTTAAAACTGTCGGCCGGGTCGCAACCGGTCATTGGCGAGGCGTATGGCTGTCCGAAGGCAAGCGTGGCACGCCTGGGCATGCATCATCTGCCCGCTGGTTCGAAAATGACGGGGGGCCGATCGTCAGGGCCGGCCCTGTCGATCGCGTCAGGTTTCGTTTTCGAGCAGCCCGGCGCGAACGCGCTCGACCGCCTCTTCCATTTCGGCGAGGCCCTCGATGGCGACGACCGTGTGGCCGTCGACGCCGAGGATATCGGCGGCCCGCTTGACAGCACCCTGTTCGTCGACGTGGTAGAGGCCGTCGGCCCGCGACATCTTGATCGCCGTATAGATGAGTGAACGGGCGGCATTGATCGGCGCGTCGGCGACCAGAGTCGGCAGCAGTTCGTTGAGATCGCCGCTCTTGAAGTCGTAAGCCTTCCAGGCGTCGATGATATCCGGCGTCGCCCCCATGGCCACGGCCTCGATGGCCAGGTGGTCGAACTCGGCCGGTGCCACTTCGCCGTCGGCTCCGGCAATGGTCAGGCAGGCGTAGCCGTAGTTGATCCAAACCTGCTTGGTGATGCGGTTGATCTTGAAGACCTGCTTACCGAGCGGGCTGAACTCCATCATCTCTTCGTTGCTCATTGGGTCTTTCCTCCCCTGTCGTGACGCAATCTTCGTCAGTTTTGCCTCCGGCCGCCTTCGGCGCCCGGTCCGTAACGCCCCGGTGCGATTATGCCGAGCGGATCGAGCGCCGTCTTTATCTTTTTGAGTGTGTCCAGATATGGGTCACCACCTTGGTTGCCGCCATCGCCGAAATAGTCCTCCATTTGGGCGACGTTGAGGCGATAGGGGTGGACGCCGATGGCCGACAACTGGGCGTGCAGGTCGGCGTTCCAGGCCTGGGCCCGGGCCACGGCGTCGGCGTCGTCGCGGTCGAAATAGACCCGGAAGAATCCCTCCATGGCGAGGGTGCTAAGGCCCGACATGGTGAGCGCCGCGGTAACGCCGTGGGTTTCCGACACCCGTTCGACGACGGCAAGGACCTCGCCGATGTCGGCGCCCCTGAGCGACAGGGCCGGCAAGGCACAGACGAAGCCCTTCACAGCGCGTTCGCGGTCCGGATTGAAGCCGACGCCGTCGGTTTCGACGCCGCTGGCCCGGGCCATGGCGACAAGGCTGAAGTTGCCGGGCTCGCCGTTCCATCGCTGACAGAGGGCCTGGAAATAGGGATCGCGGCTGGTCGCTTCTGGATCCGCCGGGTCGATGAAGTCGATGCGCGCGCAATGGCTGCCGAGGCGCCGGAGGATGTGATGCTTGGCGGTGGCGATCTGGCGTTCGGAGCCGGGCAGGTGCATCCACACTACCCTTTCGCGTGTCCCCGTGCCGCGATCGAGATCGAGACCGCTGACCCGAGGATCGAGGTCGTTGTCGATCTCGTATCCTTCCGAGATCACGTTCTGCCGGCGCAATTCGGCGAGACCGTCGATCACCGCCGTCATATCCTCTTCGACGAAGCGCATCATGACGGCGACGAAGGGCCGCTTCGGCATCAGGTCGAAGACGAGGGCGGTGACCACACCCAGGTTCGATTGACAGAACAGCCCGGTCAGGTCCGGCCCCAGGCCAAGGGGATAACAATGGGAAAGCGCTTCGTCGTCGGCCCGTTCGCCGAAACGCCAGTGGCCGGTGCGCAGGGTTTGCCCGTCGACCAGGACAACTTCGAGCCCGCGCACGCCGGCGATGCGCCCACCAAAATAACCGACGCCGCGGTCAAGGCAGTTGCTGACGACGCTGGTCTCCTCTGGCGCGCCGGTGAGGTGGACCATTAGGTCGGCGCCGGTGGCGGCGACGGCATCGGCCAATGCCCGCTGGTTGACGCCGGGTTCGACGATCGCATAGCGGTGCTCGACGTCGATCGCTCGCACCTTATCGAGGCCGGAGAGGTCGAGCAGGAACCCGTCATCAGCCGTCGGCAGGCGTGAGCCGAGCCCCCGATATCGTTGATAAACTCGTCCGAAAGAGTGTTTTGGGCGTCCGCTTCTATTAAGAGCGGACGTTTATTCGCCGCCACTGGCAGATGCTGCGGCGGT
>Ga0056135_10000267_pt1 | contig 15571 bp, 14 predicted proteins | sample WorMetG1aBELIZE1_FD_67481 | JGI IMG/M metagenome (GOLD analysis project Ga0056135, IMG submission 67481) | Marine gutless worms symbiont microbial communities from Max Planck institute for Marine Microbiology, Germany - Inanidrilus... ...
GCCGAAGATCAATCCCGTACGCCCAGCCCATGAAAACCTCCCTGGCTAAAAACACCAGGGCAGGGAATCAGACATCGGTTAAAAAGGATTCAACGTTCGTCAAATGTGCTCTAGGCCGCCGAAAGTTCCGTACCCGCGAAACGCGGATAGATTTCGGCAACGTCATCGCGGATGGTCCCCAGCAGCAGGGTCCGCTCGGTGTCCGTCGGCAGCCGGGTGACCGGCGTCTCCGCATCGACATCCAGGTCGAACCCGGTGTTGTCGAGCACCTCCTCGACGCTGTGGCCCGGATGCACGCTGATCAGACGGAAGCGCCGGCGTTCGGTGTCGAAGGCCAGGTGCGCCATGCGGGTGACCAACGCCGCCGGGCCACCGCGGCTGAACACACCGTCCGGCGCCGTGCCCGGCGCGCTGACGAAATCGACCTTATCGACCAACACCCGGCAGCTGTGCTCATCGCGGTAGAGGATGACTTTCGGCACCAGGTGATAGAGGTAGGCGGAGCCGAAGGAGCCGGGGAACCGGAGCTTGCTGGCGGGGTAATCGCCAATACCGACCAGGTTGATGTTGGCCTGACCGTCGATCTGGCCGCCGCCCAGGAAGAAGGCGTCCATGCGCCCCTGTGCGGTGCAGTCGAAGAGCTCGCGCCCACCCTCGGTGAAAGGATTATACTTGCGGCTGCCGAGCACGCTGACCAGCCCCGGGCCGCCGCGGGACCGGGCCAGCAAGGCGCCGGCCATGGGCAGCGGCGAGTTGGCGCCGACGACCACGTGGCCGTCGCCCGCCACCAGGTCCGAGAGCAAGGTGGCGACGACAAGCGTGTTATCGAGGCTCACTCGGCCGCCTCTCGATCAGCGAGTACGAATTCATCGAGATAGGCGGCGAAGCCCGCTGCCGACCGCGCCTGGGCGACGTAAAGCTCCATGTGTTCGACATCGGTCTCGTATTCGTCGGGAAATCCCAAAGGCCAGCACCCCCGCTCCTGCACCGACACCGCATCCACATAGAGGCTGGGCAGCGTCCCCGGCGCCAACTGCGGATCGGTCATCAGGTTGCCGTCAAACAACCGCTCGACGGTGACCAGGGTCGTCTTCGAGGCGTGCGCCATGGTCATGATCTCGCGCCTCAGCCCGACCCAGACGTTGCCGTCCCTGTCCGCCATGGGCGCGTGGGCCAGCGCCACGTCGGGCTCGATGGCGGCGACCAGCAGGATCGGTTCGGCCTCGCCCAGGGGGCTGTCGATGACCGTCCAGTCGTTGCGCTGGCGTGTCAGGTCGGAGCCGATGATGCCGCGGATCGGCATGAACGGCACCCCCTTCTCGGCCGCCTGCAGGCCGGCGTGAATGGCCGGACAGGTGGCGTCCTTGAGATGGACGTTACCCTCGGCGACGGCCTCGCGAAATCTGGGCGCCAGGCCGAACTCGCCCAATCCCAGCCCGGCCGTCTCCACCGTCTGCACGCATCCGGCGCCGACCAGGAGATCGGCGGCGAGGCCGAACTGCGGGGCGCCGATCAGGTGCAGGCCCTGGACCTTGCGGCGGATCAACGCGCGGACGGCAGCGAGCGGCGCGCCCGCGTAATCAGGCGCCATCACCAGCTTGGCGCCGTCCTCGATGCCCGCGACCAGCTCCTCGATATCGACCATGTGCGTGGGTGAAACCATAAACGACCGCCTGCCCCTTTAGACCGCCTCACGGACCGGGGCTTCGGCGACATTTGAGCCAACCAGCCGCGTCTCGCCCTCGATCAGTTCGCGGAGCGACACGTCGGTGGCGCCGCGCTGCGCCGCCTTCAGGTCACGCAGGCAGGAGCCCAGGCGTTCATGCCATCCATCGTCGCCGTCGCCACCTTCGCCGGCCAGTTCCATGTCCTCGTCGCGGAGCCCTAAGTGCAGGGCCTGATAGAGGTCGTAGAGCGTGACGCCGGCGAGATCGCGGATCAGCACCCAGCCGCCGCGTTGGGTGCGCTCGACGAAACCGTTGTCGCGCAGCCGTTCGAGAAGACCCTCGACGGTACCGTCGCTGATGCCGAGCTGGCGCAGGAGATCGCGCCTCATCACCTTGCCGCCGCTGCGGCTCTTCTCGAACAACAGCGCCAGGATGCGGATCGCCGCGACCAGGCGCGGCCCGGCCCCCAGTTCCCCTTCCACCGGCGGCCCGCCGGAGCTGCGCCAGGCGCCCAAGGATGCGGTCATCACCGCGCCCATGAGGACCACCGTCCACGACAGGTACATCCACACCAGGAAGATCGGCACCACGGAAAGGGCGCCATAGATGTTCTGGTAGGTGGGGAAGGTCGCCACGTACCAGCCGAAGCCCTTGCGGAGCGTGGCGAACAGGAGGCCGGCGACGAGGCCGCCGATGAGCGCATCGAGTGCATTCACCGGCCGGTTGGGGATGGTGAAAAAGAAGACGGCCAACATGACGATGACGATCATGGTCGGCACCGACTGGGTGACCAGACTCAAGGGCCCGGTGAAGATGTCGACGCCGAGCCACTCGGTGGCGGCGAAGAAATAGGTCGACAGCGAAAAACTCATGCCCAAAAGCAGCGGTCCCAGCGTGATCATGGCCCAGAACACCAGGAGCCTGGGCGCCAGGGCGCGCGGCCGTTTGATGCGGAAGATGGAATTGAGGTCGGCCTCGATGGTGCCGAGCAGCAGCACGGCGGTCGCCGCGAGCGCCACGATGCCGATCGCCGACAGGCCTGCCGTGTTCTCGACGAAACCGTCCACGTAATCCTGGATGGCCACCGCCGAATCGGGCAGCAGGTTAGCGAAAACGGCCGATTGCAGCTGGTCCTTGACGCTGTCGAAGACGGGGAAGGCAGCCAGCATGGAAAAGGCGATGGCGGTCAGCGGCACGATGGCCAGGAGCGACGTGTAGCTGAGGCCGGCCGCCATGCGCCAGCCGCGGTCCTCGGCGAAGCGGCGCCATACATAACCGGCGAAGGGCAGCACCTGGTCCAGCCGGATGCCCAGCTGCAACGGCCCCTGCCCGCCCCGGGTCTCGCTTTCCGCCACCCCATTTCTCCGCTTGTGTTCGAACGACCGCCTATACTACAAGGCACCCGGCCTTTTTGGCAAAAACCCCAATCGGTCCGCTGCCCGCTGTCGTGGTGCGACGCTGGTCCGAACGTTACAATCGGCAACATAACGTGATCACCACGCCTTTTGCCATTTCCGGGGCTTTGTGTACGATCCACTCGCCGCTTCATTGCGGCTCGATCCAGGGCGCGGGTGCTGCGCCGATATAACATGACGAGTGAGGGAAGAATGACGGCTGCGGGTTCGATTATGGCGGGCAAGAAAGGCCTGGTCATGGGTGTCGCCAACGACCGCTCCATCGCCTGGGGCATCGCCAAGGCGGCACACGAACAAGGCGCCGAGCTCGCCTTCACCTTCCAGGGCGATGCCTTGAAGAAACGCGTCGGTCCCCTGGCCGAGTCCGTCGGCTCCTCGATCGTGCTGCCCTGCGACGTCACCGATATGGCCAGCATGGACGCCGTCTTCGCCGAGATCGAAAAGACCTGGGGCAAGCTCGACTTTCTGGTCCATGCCATCGCCTATTCGGACAAGGAAGAGCTCAAGGGCCAGTACATCGACACCTCGGAAGAGAACTTCCAGCAAACCATGAACATCAGCTGCTATTCCTTCACCGCCCTTTGCCAGCGCGCCCGCAAGCTGATGACCGACGGCGGCAGCATGGTCACCCTCACCTACTTCGGCGCCGAGCGCGTCATGCCGCACTACAACGTCATGGGCGTCGCTAAGGCGGCCCTAGAAGCGAGCGTGCGCTATCTCGCCGAAGACCTCGGCAAGGAGAACATTAGGGTCAACGCCCTCTCCGCCGGCCCCATGAAGACCCTGGCCGCCTCAGGCATCGGCGACTTCCGCTATATCCTCAAGTGGAACGAGTACAACTCGCCCTTGCGACGCAACGTCAACCTCGACGACATCGGCGGCGCCGGGCTCTACCTCTTGTCCGACCTCTCCAGCGGCGTCACCGGCGAGACCCACCATGTCGATTGCGGCTACCATCTGGTCGGCATGAAGGCCGTGGACGCGCCAGATATTTCGGTGGTTTAGGGGCGGTTCACCCTTCGAATCCAGCGATCTTCCCGCGTCATCGTCGCGACCTCGCCAATCCCGTCTTTCCAGCGGTTCCCCAATTCAGGGTGCCGGCTCCAGAACGTTTATCATCCCAACAGATCGTCCAGCGCCGCCGGCAGGTCCGGGTAATCGAAGCGGAATCCGGTACCCAAAATCCGGTCCACCGACATGCGCTGGCCTTTCAGGAACAAGTCCGAAAGCTCACCTAGAGGAACCTTCAGGGCCACCGCCGGTGCCCTCAGGAACATCGGGCGGCCGAGGTGATCGGCGATGGCGCGGTTGAAGTCGCGCTGGGTCCGGGCGTCTGGGGCGGCGGCGTTGAAAGGCCCGTCGATGTCCTCGTTGTCGAGCATGTACTCGATCATGCGAAGGAGGTCGGTCTTGTGGATCCAGGGGAAATACTGATTGCCCGACGCTATGACGGCACCGAGACCGAAGCGGAGCGGGCGCACCAGACTGGGGAAGGCACCGCCGTCGGTGCCGAGGACGACGCTGATACGCGGTATGGCCAGGCGCACGCCCAGCGAGCGGATCTCTTCTGCCGCATGCTCCCAACGTTGGCACAGGGTCGACATGAAGATGTCCTCGGCCGGTTCCTCTTCTGTCAGCAAGCGCTCGCCGCCGTCGCCGTAGTAGCCGGCCGCCGAGGCGCTGATCATGACCTTGGGCGGACGCTCGAGACGCCGCGCCAGGTCGACCAGCGCCTTGGTGGTGCCAATGCGGCTGTCGACCAGCCGGCGCCGGTAGGCCGTTGACCACAGGGAGCCGGCGATGGGGGCGCCGGCCAGGTTGACGATGGCGTCGATAGCCTCGTGCGCCGCGATCTGGTCGACGTCGGTGACGAAGCGGTTGTCGCGACCGAGCCGGACGGCGGCCCGGGTCCGGTCACGCACATAGAAAACGATGGTATGGCCGGCCGCGGCCAGGCGGCGCGACAGAGCCGTTCCGATAAAGCCGGTCCCCCCCGTCATCAAAATGTTCATGGACACCCTCGGATTTTATACCTGCAAGACGAAAACGAGTACGTGGTTATGCACCTGCTACGAAGCGTCACCGCACTTCGGATCACCGGCACCCGCCAAAATCACGAGGTCACGGTGACGGGTTCCGATGCCGGGAGGCTTGCCGGCTACCCCATGGGTAATTGCCACATGTCGAAATGATCGCTCCCAACCGCTTCCCTTTCCCCGGAATTGGCTCTAAAAGTTTCGCCATGTCTTACAACACCTTCGGCCACCTGTTCCGTTTCACCACCTTCGGCGAGAGCCACGGGCCGGCCATCGGCTGCGTGGTCGACGGCTGCCCGCCGGGGATCGAACTCTCGGAAGACGACATCCAGCCCTACCTCGACAAACGCCGCCCGGGCCAGTCGCGGTTCACCACCCAGCGCCAGGAGCCGGACCGGGTGAAGATCCTCTCGGGCGTCTTCGAGGGCCTGACCACGGGCACGCCGATCGGGCTTCAGATCGACAACGTCGACCAACGCTCCAAGGACTACGGCGACATCAAGGACAAGTTCCGCCCCGGCCATGCGGATTACACCTACATCGCCAAATATGGCCTCCGCGATTACCGCGGCGGCGGCCGCTCGTCGGCCCGCGAGACGGCCATGCGCGTCACCGCCGGTGCCGTGGCCAGGAAAGTGCTTGGCAACGGGATTACCATAAGGGGCGCCCTGGTGCAGATGGGCGACAAGTCGGTCGACCGCGCCAATTGGGACTGGGACGCGGTTCCGGAGAACCCCTTCTTCTCGCCGGACGCCGCTTCCGTGCCCGTCTTCGAGGAGTATCTCGACGGAATCCGAAAAGAGGGCTCCTCCATCGGTGCCGTCATCGAGGTCGTCGCCTCGGGCGTGCCGGCCGGCTGGGGGGCGCCGGTCTACGGCAAGCTCGACCAGGACTTGGCGTCCGCGATGATGAGCATCAACGCGGTCAAGGGCGTCGAGATCGGCGCCGGCTTCGAGGCGGCGCGCTTGACCGGCGAGGAGAACGCCGACGAGATGCGGATGGCGGGCGACCCGGTCAGCTTCACCTCGAACCACGCCGGCGGCATCCTGGGCGGTATCTCGTCGGGCCAGGACGTCGTTGTCCGCTTCGCCGTCAAGCCGACCAGCTCGATCCTGACGCCGCGCAAGACCGTCGACACCGACGGCGCGGAAACGAACATCGTCACCACCGGCCGCCACGACCCCTGCGTCGGCATCCGCGCCGTGCCCATCGGCGAGGCGATGATGGCCGTGGTCCTGGCCGATCACCTGCTCCGCCACCGCGGGCAGTGCGGAGGATGACCGCCGGTCGGCAGGGGGTTTTCCCAGCCTCTCGCGGGCCATAACCCCAAGATCCGACATCCTAGCGCAAGCATCCAGATCCAGTTCACATACGATTGTCACCTTTTCCGGTCACAGTGGGCTGGATAACTAACGTTCTGGGTGAAAACCGAAACAGCATGATATATCTGGTTGCACAGACGAACCATGCCATTCAGGCTGGGACAGGGGGCAGCGTGCACAGACCGGAGCTTCCGGACGGGCATCGAGTGCGTTTTCGATGCCCGAGATTTGCCTACGACATCGGGGCAACTCCATCTCGCCCGCGGCCGGTGCCGCCGGGCTCTCGCCCGATGGGGAACCGGCGCAACCATCCCTCATCCTTGGCCGGATTTCGCCAACCGTTGCCCGATCTCATCCCACCCAAGTTTAGGAGTGCATCATGGCCGACGAACCAGAAAAAATCACTTTCGCCGAACTGGTCGAAAAACTCGGCGATCCCGACATACCGGAGTCCGATCTCAAGCCCTACCTGACGGTCGACCGCGACAACACCATCGGCATGGCGCCGGTCCTGATGCCGAACATGGACCGGATCACGCTCGAAGATGCGCAATCCTCCCATATGCGCGCGCGGGCCAACCTGGGGATGGGGTTTCTCAATGCCGTTTGCCGGTCGCGCCGCCAGAACCAGTTCGAGAACAGACTGGAGGACCGGGATTCCCGCCCGATCCTTCTGGCCGAGGGTGATTCCTGGTTCCAATATCCGGTGTGGCTCGACGACGTCATCGACCATTTGTCGGACCACTACAACATCATGTGTCTTAGCGCCGCCGGCGATCTGCTCGAGGAAATGGTCGAGGACGGTGAAATCTGGGACTACCTCGAGGGCTTGCGGGACGACGGCCATACGGTCCGGGCCCTGCTTCTGTCCGGCGGCGGCAACGATATCGTCGGAGACTCGCTCAAGGAGTTGCTCAACCCCCATGACGGGTCCGAAGATGCCGCCGCCCATATCAACCAGGCGATGGTGGCGGAAGCGTTCGGCGCCATCGAAGCGGGCTACCGCGCCATCTTCCGGCGCGTCCGGGACACCTTCCCGGACCTGCCGATCCTCATCCACGGTTACGATTACGCCCAGCCCTTGCCCGAACAGGGCTCCAACATTCCGCCGCTCGACGGCTGGCTGGGCGAGCCCATGCGCGACCTGAACATCCCCGACGGCCCGCTTCAGGCGGCGATCATCCATATCCTCATCAACCGCATCAACGACATCTTCGCCGGCCTCGACCAGGATGCCGACACTGGCGTCGCCGGTGTTCATTACGTCAACAACCGAAACACCGTCCAAGGCCGTTGGCACGATGAGATGCACCCCCTGGACGAAGGCTTCGGGGACGTCGCCGGGAAGTTCCGGCAGAAACTCAGCCAGCTCGGTATCTGACAGTGACCGGTCGCCGGCGCCGCCGTGTTGGGTGCCGGCCCTGAAAGGAGACCCGCCATGCCCGCCCCTCTGGACCCCGCTTCGGACCCCGCACTGGGAGACAAGATCCTCAATGTGCGACCCGACCCGATCGATCACCGCGACAGCACCTACCAGGCGGCACTGCTCGCCTTGCCCACATGGCACTACCCCGGCCCGCTCGAACCCCGCCGCCTCTCCGTCCGCAACCAGGGCGCCGAGGGCAGTTGTACCGGACAAGCGCTGGCCGCCGTCGTCGACCTGCAGAACATCGACCGCCATGCCGACGGGGCCGACGTGCCCATGCGGGTCAGCGCCCGCATGCTCTACGAGATGGCCCGTGACTACGACGAATTCCCGGATGACGACGTGCCGGGTTCGAGTGCCCGCGGTGCCATCAAAGGGTTCTTTAATCACGGCGTATGCTCCACCCGGCACGCTCCCTACCTGGTCGGAGACGTCAACTGGCAGTTGACGCCGAAGCGCCTGAAGGATGCCAGGCGGGTGACACTCGGCGCCTACTATCGTTTGAACCACGTCTTGAACGACTATCACGTCGCCCTGATGGAGGGCGGCGCCATCTTCTGCACGGCGATGATCCACAGCGGCTGGGAGCAAACTGAGGTCACCGCCCACAACGGCCGCATCATCTTGCCCGCCAACATGGGCCGCGATCATCTTCGGGGCGGTCATGCCTTCGCCATTGTCGGGTACGACCCGGAGGGTTTCATCGTGCTGAACTCCTGGGGTGGCCAGTGGGGCGGCTTCGACGCGCGCGCCGCCGCAAAGGCGTTGGCGAGACAAGGCCGTCAGGGACCCGCCTACGATACCTTCGCCACAAACCTGCCGGGCATGGCCCACTGGGCCTACGACGACTGGAGCCGCCATGTCATGGATTCCTGGGTGCTACGCCTGCAGGCACCGACCAACCGGCCCTCGGGTTTCGCCGGCGGCTGGTTCCCGGGGCCGGCGGGCGGCATTCCCGTGCAGCCGGCACCGCCGCCGGCCGCGCCGGCGGTAATTCAGGACATCCAGGGTCACTTCATCCACGTTCTCGACGGCCAGCTGCACCGCAAGGGCAAGTACCGCAATACGGTGAAAACCTTCGAGAATACGGCCAAGCTGCTACGCGACGACGAAACCCGAACCGACGGCCACCGTTACGATCATTTGCTGTTTTATGCCCACGGCGGCCTCAACGACTTGAACGACGCCGCCGAGCGCGCCGCCAACATGAAGGAAATGTTCATGAAAGAACGGATCTATCCGGTCTTCTTCCTGTGGCGAACAGGCTTGTGGAACGCCATGAGCGATGCCCTGGCCTCCGTCTTCGACCGGGTCCTCCGGCGCTCCGGCGGCGTTACGGACTTCACCGACAACATCATCGAAAAACTGGCCCGCCCCATCGTAAAACCGATCTGGTCGGCCATGAAGGACGATGCCAAGGCGGCCTTTTCCGACCCCATGGGCGGCGGCGGGTGGGCCGCCGCCGACGGGCTCAACAGCCTGAACTCCCTCGAGGTCGCCACCAAGGCCGCCGAAGACCTGAAGGCCAAGCGTGACGGCATCACCATGATCTATTGCCTGACCACCGGCCTCGACCTCTGCGGCGACGACGTTATCGCCGGCATCGAGAGCGTATTCGGGCCCGAGGTGCCGATCATCGGCGCCACCTCGGCCGACAACGGCAAGGCCAAGAAGACCTTCCAGTTCTACAACGACCAGGTCATGGACAGCGGCATCGTCTTGGTCGGTCTGGCCGACCCGTCCCTCGAGCTGGTCATGGGCATCCACCACGGCTCGGCACCGCTCGAGGGCATGACCTTCGAGGTCACCAAGTCGGACGGCAACCGCATCATCGAACTGGACGGCCAACCGGCCTGGCCGGCGCTGGTCGGCAAGGTCGGCCTGCCGCCGGAGACTTCACCGTCCGGCGCCATGGGCATCACCGGTCTCGGCGTCGATTTGTCTCCGGAAGATCAAGAGACTTACGACAATCCGCAGATCCTGCGCGTGCCGCTGGTCGTCAGCGACGACAACCAGTCGTTCCTGTGGCCGGTGCGCTGTGAAGAAGGCACCAAGGTGGTCCTCATGCAGCGCGACGAACAGCTGATCTTCGACGGTGTCGAGCGCATGACCGGCCGTCTCGACGAGGCGCTCGGCGGCCGCAAACCGGTCGCCGTCTTCCATGCCGACTGCATGGCCCGCGGGCGCCTCATGTTCGACCGCATCCTCAAGGATGAGATCATCGCCAAGCTGCAGTATCCGATCTGCGGCGACACCGCCGTGCCCTGGCTCGGTCTCTACGGTTTCAGCGAATACGCACCGCTCGGTGGCAGGAACCGGTTCCACAGCTACACCACCTCGCTGTTCTCCCTGGTCCGCAAGGCGGCCTAGCGCCGCCCGGACACGGCCGAATTTGACGACCATGTCGGATCCCAAGGAGCCCCGCAGCTACGAGGAACTCCTGGCGATCTGCGAGAAGCTGGAAGCGGAAAGCGGCCGCCACGTGGTCGTGCAGAGCGACCTGTTCGCCACCAAGGACCGCTTGGATCGCGAACTGGCACGCTTCAAGGCGATCCAGGACTACATCACCAGCGCGCTGGAGACGACGACCATCGGCGCCTTTCACACGCTGACCCTGGAATCGATCATCGAGGCTTTCGAGTTCGAGGTCGCCCTGGTGCTACGCACCGCCGGCGCCGGCGACACACTGGTCGCCGCCGCCGAGTTCGGCTTCGACGATCCGCCGGGCCTGCTGCCCTTCTCGCCCGATTGGATCGACCCGGAGGGCACGATCATCGTCGATGCCACCGATCCGCTCCTCGAGAACTGGGCCGAGCTCGGCCTGGCCCAGGCCATCCTGTGCCCGCTGACCGACAAGTCGGGCGCCTTCAATGGCGCCATCCTGGCCGGTGTGACGAAGGGCAGCGCCGACTTCTTCGAGCCCATCGCCGACGAACACAAGTCGACGTTCACGGTCATGGTCCGCCAGGCCAGTGCCTTGTGGACCAACCGCGAGCTCAACGACGAGATCAAGTCGCACAACGAACGCCTGGTCGACCTGACCAGTTCCTACAGCCGTTTCGTGCCGTTCCAGTTCCTCGACCTGCTTGGCCGCGACAGCATCGAGCAGATCGGACCCGGCGATGCGGCCAGCCTCGAGATAAACGTGCTGTTCGCCGACATCCGCGGCTTCACCACGCTCTCCGAACAACTGGGCCCGCAGGGCGCCTTTGCCATGCTCAACGAGTTCCTGGCCACCGTCGAATCGCCGATCGAGAACGAGAACGGCTTCGTCAACCAATACCAGGGCGACGCCATCATGGCGCTCTTTCCCGGCGAGGCCGACACGGCGCTGCGCTGCGCCATCGCCATGGTCAAGGAGACCCAGGCCCTGAACGTCAGGCGCAAGAGCCGCGGCGAGGTGCAAATCCGCTTCGGCCTCGGCGTCACCAGCGGTCCCTTGATGCTCGGCGCCATCGGCGGCGGGCAGCGATTGGAGTCGAACGTCGTCGGCGACACCGCCAACCTGTCGGCTCGCACCGAAGGCCTGACCAAGCTGTTCGGCTCGCAGATCCTGTTTACCCACCGCACCAAGGAACGCCTCCAGGCTCCCGGTGATTTCTCCTTCCGCGAGCTCGATCGGGTGATCGTCGTCGGCCGCGAGCGGGCCAGCACCATCTACGAGCTGATGGACGTCGACCCGCCCGACCTGCTGGCCCAGAAGCAGCAGGTCCTGGCCCAGTTCGAAAGCGGCCTCGAGCACTACCGGGCTGGTGACTTCACCGCGGCGTGCAAACGTTTCGAGGCCTGCGTGGCGCTGGCGCCCGACGACCCGGCGGCGGCCCTTTACATGGAACGCTGCCAGGACCTGGCCAGCCAGCCGAAGCCCGAGGACTGGAGCGGGCTGACGGTCTTGGGGCGGAAGTAACCAGGGTTCTCGACAGGTCGGCTAGGCGGTCGTTGCCGAAATCTCTGATCTGAATCATGGAATCTCCAAGCCGTGAACACTACTGTCAAAGGGAGAGAGGTGTCGGCAAAAGGGAGAGGGCCATGTTGCGCGTAAAAGACCTGATGAGCACGTCACTCGAAGTCGTCGCTCCCGACGCCCACCTGCATGACGTTCTGATCAAGATGAACCAGGCCGGGTATCGGCACCTGCCGGTCGTCGCCGACGACAAGCTCGTCGGGATCATAACCGACCGGGATCTGCGCCTGGCGGTCAATTCGCCCATCGTCCAAGCCGATACCGACCTCAAGCGGGAAACCGTCCTCGATCAGGTGCGGGTCGATCAATGCATGACTCCCGCCCCTGAGAGCGTGTCTTCGGACCGCCCGGCCCACGAGGTCGCCGATCTCCTGTCCCTCAACCGGTTCGGCGCCATGCCGGTCGTCGATGACGGCGAACTGGTCGGCATGATCAGCTACATCGACTTCCTCAAACATTTCGCGGCCAATCCTTAGGGAACGCGAACGACGATGTCTGACGGGCGGGACGACAACTCGCCCCCTTCGGACACCGGTTGAACTCGGCACGGCTTGCCAAGTTCTTAATCATGCCTATCTGGTACTGGATGGGCTTAGACCTTACTTTCAAGCCACGTCAAAAAACGGGAGCTTTCAATGCGTTTGTGGGTCACTTCCCTAGCGATTATTGCGTCGGTTTTGTCTGGATCGGTGTTCGCCGCCGAGATGACCGTCTACAAGAGCCCCTATTGCGGTTGCTGTGGCAAATGGGTCGAGCACGCGATGGCGGCCGGCCATTCGGTGAAGACCGTCGACACGGAAGACATGGCCGCGATCAAGAAGCTGCTGGGCGTGCCGGAACCGGCGCAGTCCTGTCATACCACCGTCGTCGAAGGCTACGTCATCGAGGGGCATGTGCCGATCGCCGATGTCGAGCGCCTTCTTGCCGAGCGTCCGAAGGCTCGGGGACTTGCCGTGCCGGGTATGCCGACCGGGTCGCCGGGTATGGAAATGCCGGGTGAACCAGCCGATAACTACGATGTCTATCTGTTCGATGGCGAGCGCGCCTCCATCTACTCCCGATACTGACCCTCTCGGCGGCACGCCCTTTCCGGACTGGGGTCGGCTCCGGCCTCAAAACCTCCCTTCGGCGGCTGGCGCCGCCAAGGCGGCCATCGAAGTCAAGACCTCGTCGAGGCTGGTTGATCCCAGTCACGGACATCGGAACTGGCCTTACGGGGCTTTTGCGGGTTAGCCCGAGGGAGACATGCGGTGGGTTACGAAGGCGAATCGTGCGGGAAGCTAAGAGCGAGCTTACACTTCTCGTGAGAACAACCGCCAGCGTTGACATGAAGGGGACGATTCCAGTCCAGAGACAAACAGCCTCTAATTCAGGGCGCCTAGTTCACGAAGTCTTTGGACCAGCCATTCCGATCGGCTGCCCATCTCGTACTGATGCTTGAAATCTCGAACGGCTTCGCCTTCACGTCCGAGAAGTTCATACACCCGTCCGCGATATACATAGGCCGTAGTGTGTTGGGGGTTCAGTTTGATCGCCTGACTGAAATCCTGGATCGCCTGGTCATGGAGGCGCTTTGCCGCATTCGCGTAGCCTCGGTGGTTGTAGGCGTCAGCTTCATCGGGTTTTAGTTCTATAACCTTGGTGAAATCCTCGATGGCCCATTCCCAAAGTTTCGCAGCCAGGAACGCCACACCCCGGTTGAAGTAGGCACTCTCATATTCCGGGTTAAGTTTGATGGCCCGATCGTGATCCTGAATGGCTCTATCGTAAACTTGCTTTCCATAATAGGCGTTTCCGCGCATCGAGTAGGTGATCGGTTCATTGGGATTCAGCTTTATGGCTTGATCGTAGTCTTCGATGGCCCGGTCATAGAGCCCCTTTTGTTGGTATGCGATACCTCGATTGTTGTAAGCGCCATCAGAATCGGGAGCTATTTTTATGACCTTATCGTATTCTTGGATGGCACGGTCGTATTGGCCCTGGTCTAAATACGCGCCGCCCAGAAAATAACGGACATTGGCAAATCCTTCTTTGGTGAGATGCCCTGAACCCAGCAACCAAGTACAGGCGTTAATCTTGACGTCCAAATCGGCAGATGACTGGCAACGATCGGTATTAATTTCGAGCTCATCCGCAAGAGACGTTCTCACGAAAAGAACAAGAAATACGGCAATTATAGTGAAAGCCCTATTCTTGAACATGTGCCCTCCGACGGCCGGGCTTTGGAAGCCCATAGCTAACTGATTTGTCAGAACTTATCGTTGATCTTGAAACCATAGCAACGATCGACTCGAGGTTGTTTGTTGCGCCCAAATTGTTCAGTCGACTTATAAACGTAAAACTCAGACTCCCTGTCGGCGAGTTTATAACCCCAAGGCTGTAACAAGAAATCGCAAGAATCGAGGATCTGATGGGTAAAAAAGACCCGTTGTTCGTCCGCTTCGAGAGCGAGCCACGAAGCTAAGCAAACCGCAGTGGCTATGTCCGAAAAGGGGGAGACAGCCGTCGTCCGATTGATCGGACCGTTTGTCCGCCGTCGGCAGGGCAGCGGCGTTGCTGCCCGCTGAGATTCCCGAGACGGGCCGTTTTCCATCGTCCTTTCCTTTATCCGTCGGACCGCAGACGGGACGGAGGCCCGTTGACCGTCAGCAATTTCATAAGGGCGGCTCGACGAAATACAACGGCGGCGACTGCCCCCTTGACCTTCCACCAAGGGGAAACCTTATCTCTGGGGTGCGCACGGCGGATCCGGGAGAGAGTTGCCGCACATGAAAAGACTGACGTTGGCCGTGTTCCTGGCCTTGCTGGGCGCTCCCCTGTGGTTTGCCGCCGGCGACAACACCGCGGCTGAACAATTGAGCCCGGATACGGTCAAGCTCCCCGCAATGACGCCGGCGCTCAATTTGGGCAAGCTCAACTACGACGCCAAATGCGCCCAGTGCCACGGCGTCAATACCGTCGGCACCGACAAGGGGCCGACCTTCCTGCACCGGGTTTATCATCCGGGCCACCACGCGGACGGGGCCTTTTTCCTGGCCCCGAAGCGTGGCGTCAGGGCCCATCACTGGCGGTTCGGCAACATGCCGCCGGTCAAGGACATTTCCGACGCTCAGATCAAGTCCATCATCGCCTATGTTCGCGCCGTGCAACAAGCCAACGGCATCTTCTGATAGTGGACCCTTGAACTGATGAAACGGGATCACTTTACATTCCTGCTGGCGGGCATCGCCGCCTTCTTGCTCGTTCTGGGCCTCGACACCGCCCGGCCGATGGCCCACATGGGCGCCGAGGGTGTGGTCAAGCAGCGCATGCAGGCGATGAAGGACATGGGCCAGGCGATGAAGGACCTGGCCGCCATGGTCCGCGGTCAGGCCTCTTACGACGCGGACCGGGTCAAGGCCAACGCCCGAACCATTGCCGGCCATGCGGGACCTTCGCTGCTGTCCCTGTTTCCCGAGGGCAGCAACGGACCCCCGTCCGAGGCGCTGCAGTCGGTCTGGCAGGATTGGCAGGATTTCTCCCGGCTGGCGGCGGACCTGGCTGAAAAGGCCGCGGCTCTGGAGGTGGCCGCCCGGCAGGGCGCCGGTTCAAACCCATCGACACCAATGGCGCCCGCCTTTGCCGCCCTCGGCAGATATCGTTGATAAACTCGTCCGAAAGAGTGTTTTGGGCGTCCGCTTCTATTAAGAGCGGACGTTTATTCGCCGCCACTGGCAGATGCTGCGGCGGTTTTTGGCTTTG
>Ga0056135_10000268_pt1 | contig 15533 bp, 7 predicted proteins | sample WorMetG1aBELIZE1_FD_67481 | JGI IMG/M metagenome (GOLD analysis project Ga0056135, IMG submission 67481) | Marine gutless worms symbiont microbial communities from Max Planck institute for Marine Microbiology, Germany - Inanidrilus... ...
AAGAACTTGCCCTGGTCGTCCGACAACCGCCCCATCATCGTTCCGCCCTCCACCGAATCACTCGGGAAACGGAATCACGATCTCAGAAACCGATCAACAGGGGTTTATCAACAGTATCATACCTCAGCCGACCAGACGGTACCGGTCGTCACCGCTCTATCCGGCGGCGACTTCGTCGTGGCCTGGTTGCGCATGGGGTACAGTGACGAGAGAGGCATCGCTTTTCAGCGCTACGAGGCGGATGGCACGCCCGTCGACGGTGAACGGCTCATCACTGAAAATTTCAGCGAATTCCATTCCTTCCCCAAAATCGTGGCCCTCGACGACGGCGGATACTTGGTCTCATGGTCCGAGCGTCCCGATTACGTGTCAAATACGCCCGAATACGTAAAAGCCCTAAGGTTCGACGCAACGGGAACGGCCGTTGGCGAAATCATCACGGTTGCCGAAAACCATGCCGACGGCGTCGATCTTCGGAATGAAGACGTCAAGGTGCTCGACAACGGCGACCTCATTTTCACTTGGTCGGTCGGCGATCCGGCGAGTGCCGATACGGATGGCGTCGGCGTCTTTTCACGGACGGTATCGCTGACGTCCGATATCGGATTCCAAGCCGGCGATGGATCCGTCCTCTTCGCCGAAGATATCACCGTCACCGACATTGATGGCGACACTTTGGCTGGGGCGACGGTCTCCTTTGCATACAGTGTCATGGACGGCCAGGATCTGGTCGAACAGCAGGCGACCATCACCGTCACCGGCGACAACGACGCCCCGGTGGTCAATCCGCCGTCGGATATCGGGTTCCAGGCCGGCGACGGTTTCGTCATTTTCGCTCATGACATCGCCGTCACCGACATTGACAATGACATGCTAGCCGGAGCGACGGTCTCCTTCGCGGGTGGTTACGTGCCGGGCGAGGATCTCCTGAGTTTCGACCCGCCGCCAGGCAGCAGTATCATCGGCAGTTTCGACGCGGGTACCGGTATATTGACGCTATCCGGCAATGCACCGTTGGCCGATTATCAAGCCGCCTTGCGCAATGTCGCCTACCAGAATCCTTCGCAATCGGTGACCGAAGGGTCGCGGGTCCTTAGTTTCCAGGTCGACGACGGTTCTCAGTCTGCAAACCTCAGCACCGTCGTATCGACCACCATCGATGTGGAGAACCCGCCACCGCCCGCGAATACGCCGCCAGTGCCGACGACGACGCAGATTTCGGCGACCGAAGACGGCGGCGGCTCGGGTGTGCTGGCAGCGAGCGATGCGGACGGCGACCCCTTGAGCTTCGCCCTTGTCGAAGCACCCAATCAGGGAGAACTGGTGATCTCGGCGGACGGCTCATACAGCTTCACCGACCCGAATGGCTTGTTCGACAACCTGGCCGAAGGCGAAACCCGGGACCTAACCTTCCGCTACAGTGTCACGGACGGACAGGATCTGGTCGAGCAGCAGGCGACCATCACCGTCACCGGCACCAACGATGCTCCGGTCGTGAACATTTCGCCGCCCGACCCCGGCGGCTTCACAGACGAGGTTTTGGTTAATTCGACGACGGCCGGAGGTCAGTATCTGCCGACACCGATCGCCTTCGACGACGGCAGCTTTAGTGTCGTTTGGCAAGGCGGGCCATCGACGGGGCGGGACGTATTCTATCAGGCCTATGACTCGGACGGACAGGCCATCGGCGGCGAGGTCCGGCTCAACGATACGCCCGGCGAAGGCGTGTCGGCGCATAGCGTCGCATCGACCGCGGACGGCGGGTTCGTCGTCGTCTGGGAGGGCGACCCGGCCGAGGTGCTGGTTGCCCAGCGTTTCGATTCATCGGGGACAGCTCTCGGCGATCAGATCGAGGTGTCACCGGCCGGACGCGGTTCCATCTACATGTCTAGGGTCGCCGGCCATCCTGATGGCGGCTTTGTCACCGTTTGGTACGAGCACAACGCACCCGGCGGCAGCCATCTCGACGTTTTGATGCGGCGCTTCGATGATGCCGGCGATCCGTTGAACGATCCGACCTTCGTACACAGTAACGTTTCCGACGCCCAACTGGCTTCGGACATTGCCGTTCAGTCCGACGGTTCGTTCCTTGTTTCGTTCGTCGAAGGGAATTCCAAGACCGTTGCCGTCAGCCATTTCAATGCGGATGGCAGCGCCGGCAGCGATACGATTTCCATCGGCGCCATCAGCCAGACGTCGATCGTTCCGCGCATCACGGCTTTGCAGGACGGCAGTTACGTCGCCACCTGGTCCGACAGCTCTCCCAACGATTATGTCCATGTCCAGGCCCTGGATGAGTTCGGAAACCCGGTTGGCCAAGCGAGCGTTCTCGACACCCAGGTCTACAGCTTCAATCATCCGGCCGACGTCAAGGCCCTGTCGGATGGCGGTTACGTCGTCACCTGGGGGTACAAGTTTGATGGCAATTTCGGCGGTATCGCGGCGCAGCGGTTCGATGCCAGCGGTACGCCGACCGATGACCCTTGGCTGCTCAACGAATACACCGACGGTGTCCAGGTGTACCCGAGCGTCGAGGAACTGGACGACGGGTCGCTGGCCTTTACCTGGCATTCGCGCAGCAGCGCTTTGGGAGACGGCGATGGCGGCATCGCCATGCGCGTCCTCAAATCAACCTCCTCCAATCCGGTGTTCGAAGAGGGACAGGACCCGGTGCTCATCGCCGCTGGCGTCGAGGTTTCCGACGTCGACAGTGTCAATCTCGGCGGCGCTGTCGTCTCGATCTCCCTGGGCTTCGCCGCCGGTGAAGATGTCCTCGCCTTCACGGCGCCGCCGGGCAGTGGCATCATCGGCAATTACGACGCCGGGACGGGTGTTCTAACCCTCTCCGGCGAGGCCAGTCTCGTCGACTATCAAGCGGCTTTGGCCAGTGTCACCTATGCCAACACATCGACCCATCCCGACGAGACCGACCGCCAGATCACGATCCAGGTCGATGACGGGGCCACCGAGTCCAATCTCAGCAACGTGATTACGGTGACGGTTGCCGTCGAGGCCGGAACCAACACCGCTCCGGTTCCAGGCACCACGGCTATCACCGCCAACGAAGATACCGGCGCCGCCGGCACCCTCGAGGCGACCGATGCCGATGGCGATCCCCTGACCTTCTCCCTGGTCACCGGTCCTTCCGCCGGAACCGTGACCATCACACCGGCGGGAGCCTATGCCTTCGATCCGCAAGGCGATTTCGAAGATTTGGGGGTCGGCGAAACCCGGGATGTGACCTTCACTTATGCCGTTTTCGATGGCATCGAAACGGTGCAACAGGTGGCGACCATTACCGTCACCGGCGCCAACGACGGCCCGGTCGTCGTCAACCCGACGGCCGGTTCCAGCGTCAGCGAGGATACCAGCGGCGCCATCGGCGGCCCGGTGTCGTTCAACGTGCTGGGCGGCGTCGACGATCCGGACGGCGATGCCCTGACGGTGGTCGGCATCGCGGAGACCAGTTCCACCGGCGTCGCCCTGACGGCGACCTCGACCGGCTTCTCCTTCGACACCGGTCACTTCAACTACCTGAAGGCCGGTGAGACGGAGACGGTGACCATCGACTACACGGTCACCGACGGCACCGAGACGGTGACCGGCCCGTTCACCCTGACGGTGACCGGCGCCAACGACGGCCCCATCGTCGTCAACCCGACGGCCGGCTCCAGCGTCAGCGAGGATACCAGCGGCGCCATCGGCGGCCCGGTGTCGTTCAACGTGCTCGGTGGCGTCGACGATCCGGACGGCGATGCCCTGACGGTGGTCGGCATTGCGGAATCCAGTTCCACCGGCGTCGCCCTGACGGCGACCTCGACCGGCTTCTCCTTCGATACCGGTCACTTCAACTACCTGAAGGCCGGCGAGACGGAGACGGTGACCATCGATTACACGGTGACCGACGGCACCGAGACGGTAACCGGACCGTTCACCCTGACCATCCATGGCGCCAACGATGGTCCGGTCGCCGTCGCCGACGCCGCCGAGACGGACGAGAACGCGCCGGTCTTCATCGATATCGCCGGGCTCCTCGCCAACGACACCGATGCCGACGGCGACAGCCTGTCGTTCGCCGGCATTACCTCGGTCACCGGGGGTTCGGCCAGCGTCATCGGCGATCAAGTCGTCTTTGTCCCCGACTTCGGCTACCACGGTGCCGCCACCTTTACCTACGCGGTCTCCGATGGGGCGGCCACGGACGACGGGACCGTTAACGTCACCGTTCGCCAGATCAGTGTCGATCTGACCGGCACGGTCGGTGGCGAGACGCTCACCGCCGGCGTCGGCAACGACACTCTCGAAGGCCGCGGCGGCGATGATGTGCTCATCGGCGATACTGGCGACGATTCTTACGAATATTCTTCGGGCGACGGCAGCGATACGGTCACCGACAGTGACGGTGAAGACCAGATCGTCCTGCTCGCCAATTCCCTCGGTGATGTCGTCTCGGCCGAGCGTGTCGGCGACGATCTCATCATCGGGTTCCGCGACGGTGGCTCGATCACGGTGTCGAACCAGTTCTCGAACGGCGCTGTCGAGGTCATCGTCGACCAACAGACCGACGCCGACGGTGCCGTCGTCGCCGAGGTCAGCCGTCTCATCGCGGCGACAGCGACGGGCACCCATGCCGCGGAGTTCATCGCGGGGACTGCAGGCGACGATACGCTCTCGGCCGGCGGGCGCAACGATGCGGTCTTCGGCGGCGCCGGTGACGACACCGTCAGCGGCGGATCCGGTGCCGATATCATTTCCGGCGGAACAGGCGATGATCATCTCGACGGTGGTTCGAGCAGTGACACCTACCGCTACAGCCTGGGCGACGGTGCCGACGTTATCGACGATGCTTCGGGCAGCGATCGGCTCGAACTGGCCTTTGAGACTGCCGCCGGCGTCGCCGCTTCGAGCCGCGATGGCGACGATCTCTTGGTCACCTTTACCGATGGCGGGTCGGTTCGCTTCGTCAAACACTATGACGGCCAGGCGTTCGAAACGATCGACGACGGCACCGGCTCCTATCGCGTCTCGACCCGGGACGATCACCGGGGCGGCAACGGTAACGACTGGATCGCAGGCACGACCGGCGACGATGTGATCGACGGAGGCCGCGGCGACGACGCGCTCTTCGGCGGCGATGGCGACGATCGGCTGATCGGCGGCGACGGCGACAACCTGGCTGTCGGCGGTGCTGGTGCCGATTCCTTCGCGGTCACGAAATTGGCCGGCATGACAACAATCGCCGATTTCTCGACGGCCGAAGGCGACGAAATCGATATCTCATCGGTCGTCTCCGGTTTCGATGCCCAAACGAACGTCAACGATTACGTATCGGTCACGGCCGTCGATGCCGATGGCGACGGTGCCGTCGACGATCTCCGCCTTTCGGTGACGGCTGACGGCGCCGACGCGACACCGGTCGAGGTCGTGCAGATCCTCGATACCGACGCCGGCTCCCTGGACCTGGCCGCGGCCATCAACGGGCGCGGTGCCAATACGGCGCCGACGGCAACCGATGACGATGACATCGTCGTCCAGCAAGATCAGGCTTTGACATTCGACACCTCCGTTCTGATCGCCAATGACAGCGATCCGGAAAGCGATCCGCTGACCATCACGGCGGTGGCACCCGGTTCCCACGGAACGGTCTCGCTGGACGGCGGGACCATCACGTTCACGCCGGAAGCGGGCTATCACGGTCCGGCATCCTTCTCCTATACCCTGACCGACGACCGCGGACTCAGCGATACCGCGAGCGTCGAAGTGGTCATCGAACCGGCCCAATTCGTCGAAGGCAACGCGGTCGACGGCTATATCGAAGGTGGATTGGTATTCGCCGACGCCAACAACAACGGCGTTCTCGACGAAGGCGAGAGCTCGACGACGACGGGCATCGACGGTTATTTCAAACTGGCCGATGCAGACGGTCCTTTGGTGATCACCGGCGTCATGCGGGCACCGGCCGGATCGACGGTGATCACGCCCTTGACCACACTTTTGGCGGCGATGGTCGACGACGGTACGGATCTGGCGACCGCCAAGACCCTACTCGCCGACGCCCTCGACCTTGATCCCGGCATCGACATCACGACCCTCGATCCGGTAGAAGGCACCCTGTCCGGCGATCCGGTGGCCGCAGCCGCGGCCGCGCAGGTCATGGCCCAGGGGATTGCGGTCCAGAACACCATCGTTCAGATCGCCTCCGCGCTGGGGGCGGATTCGGGCACCGGCAGCGCCCAAGCGTTCGATGCGGTCGCCGAACACCTGGCCAGCCACATCGCGACCAACGGCGCCAATACGGATCTGACGGACGCCGGTCAGATCGGAGCCGTCGTCTCGGCCGCCACGACCGGCCTGACAACGGCCGAGGTCGATGGCGTGGCATCGATCGTCAGCGGGTCCAACGCGGCCTCGGCCGCTGCCGTCGCCGGCGGCGCCCAAGGCGCCGCGTTGCTCGGCGACCTGGCACAGCTCGGCCTCGTCAGCCAAGGCGCCGCCGCCGCTTCCATTTCAGCGGCAGTGACGTCCGGATCGGCCCAGGTCCTCGACGCGGCCGTCAATCAGTTCACCGGCGCCAACCTGGATGCCGCTGTTACCGCCGCCGCCGATGACATTGGCGATGTCGACGGTGCGACACGTGGCACCCCGGGCAACGACCGTCTCATCGGCACCAACGGCGACGACATCATCGACGGCGCCGACCGCATCTACGGACGCGACGGCGACGACAATCTCATGGGCGGAGACGGCAACGACACCATCCAAGGCCAGGACGGCGCCGACGAGTTGCGCGGCGGCGACGGCAACGACCGTCTCTACGCTGACGGAGACGACACGGTCATCGACGGCGGCGACGGCTACGACCGCCTCTATACCCGCGGCGACGCAGACATGAACATCGACCTTGCCGCCGCCGGCATCGAAGAGGCCGTGGGCGGTGCCGGGGATGACACCTTCGATGCCTCGGCGGCAAGCGAACGGGTGCGTCTCTACGGTAAGGCCGGCGACGATGTCCTGAGCGGCGGCGCCGGCAACGACTATATCCGCGGCGACGACGGTCACGATGTGCTTTCCGGTGGCGCCGGCAACGACATACTCGACGAGCGGTCCGGCGCTGACCAGCTGTCCGGTGGCGACGGCGACGATCGGCTCTATGCCGATTTCCTAGACGGAGTGATCGACGGCGGTGCGGGGTACGACCGCCTTTATCTCCAGGAAATCCCCGGTGTCACGGCCGGCGTGACGATCGATATGGCCGCTTCCGGTATTGAAGAGGTTTACGGCACTGCCGGCAACGATACCTTCGACGCCTCCGGCGCGTCAGACCGGGTCCGGATGTTCGGCAGGGACGGCAGCGACGTCCTGACCGGCGGCGCCGGCAACGACCGCCTCTACGTCGATTACGATGACGTCGTTGTCAACGGCGGTGACGGTTACGACCGCGTCTATGTGCGCGGCGAAGCCGGGGTGTACCTCAATCTCGCGCAATCGGAGATCGAGGAGGTGATAGGCGGCGCCGGCCGTGATCTCTTCGATGGATCGGCGGCAGCCGGCCGTGTCCGGCTGTTCGGCAAAGATGGAGACGACTTCCTGTCGGGCGGTGCCGGCAACGACCATCTGCGCGGTGACGGCGGTAACGACACCATCTTGGGCGGTGCCGGCAATGACGTCCTCGAGGGCAAGGACGGGGCCGACAGGATCCGCGCCGGGGCCGGTGACGACCGCCTCTACGTCGATTCCGATGACAGTGTCATCGACGGCGGTGACGGGTACGACCGCCTCTACGTGCAGGGGGCCGGCGGGGTCTCCCTCGATTTGGCGGCGACCGGCATCGAGGAGGCATTCGGCAGCGACGGCAACGATCTGTTCAATGGCTCGACCATGACCGAGCGCGTGCGTCTCTACGGCAAGGACGGCAACGACCTGCTGGCCGGCGGTGCCGGCAACGATCACCTGCGCGGCGATGACGGCAATGATGTCCTGACCGGCGGCGACGGCAACGACGTCCTCGAAGGCAGGGCCGATGCCGACGAACTCCGCGGCGGCGCTGGCGACGACCGTCTCTATGCCGACGCCGACGACACGGTGATCGACGGCGGCGACGGGTACGACCGTCTGTACGTCCAGGGGAGCGAGGCATTCACACTGGATCTCGCCGCCGCCGGCATCGAGGAAGCTTTTGGCGCGGCCGGCGACGATCGTTTCGACGCCTCGGGCTCTCAGGGCCGCGTCCGCATATACGGCAAGGACGGCGACGACGACATCAAGGGCGGTGCCGGCAACGACCACCTGCGCGGCGGCGCCGGCAACGATTACCTGCGCGGCGACGGCGGCGGAGACGTACTCACCGGCGGTGCCGGCGACGACCGTCTCTATGTGGATTCCGACGACACGGTTATCGACGGTGGCGCCGGCTACGACCGCCTCTACGTCCAGGGCGACGGCGGCGTCACCGCCGATCTGGCGGCAAACGGTATCGAAGAGGCCTACGGCGGCGCTGGCGACGACAGCTTCGATGGAACGGCGGCTTTGGGCCGGGTTCGGCTCTACGGCAAGGATGGCGATGCTGTGCTGACCGGCGGCGCCGGTAATGACTTCCTGCGCGGCGACGGCGGCCAGGACCTGCTTTCGGGTGGTGCCGGAAACGACGTGATCGAGGGTCGCGACGGGAACGATACCCTTTCCGGCGGCTCGGGCGTCGACCGCTTGTACGGTGGCGACGGCGACGATTTCCTGATCGTCGATGCCAGCGATTCGGTGATCCGCGGCGGCGCCGGGTTTGACCGCTTGTCCGTCGAGGGCGAGACCGGCATCAACCTCGACGTCGTCAGGGCCGAGGTCGAAGCGGCGATTGGCGGCTCCGGTGCCGATACCCTTGATGCCTCTGGTGCCGTGGCCGGCGACGACACGATCACCGGCGGTACGGGCGCCGACGTGCTCACCGGCGGTGGCGGCAGCGACCGTTTCGATTTCGATCAGCTGTCCGGCAATGACACGGTCAACGACTTCCAGGTCGGCGAAGACCATCTCGCCTTGGCGCAGGACCTCCAGATCATTAATCTCCTGCGGAGCGACGTTGATGGTGATGGAACCGATGACCTGGTTATTGAACTCGACAATGACTCGCTTATCACGCTGCTCGGTGTCCAAGACGACGTTGACGAGAACGATCTGCTCCTTTGAGTCCGTTTTGCCGTCGGGGCCTCTACGGGTGCCGCGATGATGACCGCGGCTGGCAGGTCCCAACACCACCTTCTGAAAAAGGTGTACCCGGCGACATGGCGCGTGATGCGGGGTGTTTTCCTGTTCTCCGTTTGCATCAATCTCCTGATGCTGGCGGTACCTATGTATATGTTGCAATTGTTCGACCGGGTCGTCGCGACGCGGAGCACCGACACGTTGGTCGTGCTGTCGATGATGGTCGTCGTTTCGATCCTCGCCATGTCGGCCCTGGAAGCTGTTCGCGGGCGCTTGATGATGGCCCTCGGCGGCTGGATGGACCGGGTTCTCTCAGGCGCGCTCCTTGACGGCAGCATCGCCGGGGCCAATCAGTCCGGCGAGGGGACGGCTCAAGCGCTCCGCGATCTCGGCAACGTCCGAGGGTTCCTCACCGGACCCGGTCTGTTTCCCGTCCTCGACGCCGTCTGGGTGCCCATATTCCTCGGCATCGTCTATATCATGCATCCGGTCCTTGGGTTGATTTCCATCATCGGCGCCGTGATCCTGTTCGGATTTGCCATGGCCAACGACCTGTTGACCCGGCGCGCCTTACAGGCCGCGTCCTATGCCGCCAACAAAGCCTTGGACGCCGCCGATGCCGCCGTCCGGAACGCCGACGTCGTCGAAGCGCTCGGTATGCGTCATGCGCTTACCCACCGCTGGTCCCATACCAACGCCGAGGCGAGCGAACTGCAAGCGGTCGCCAGCCGCCGGTCCGGCATCATCTCGGCCTGCGCCAAATTCGTCCGTCTCCTGGTCCAGGTGGGGATTCTCGGCGTGGGCGCCCGCCTGGCGCTCGATCAGGCGATCAGCCCGGGTACGATGATCGCCGCATCGATCATCATGGGCCGAGGTCTGGCGCCGATCGAGCAGTCGATCCAAGGGTGGCGCGGACTGATATCCGCGAAAGCGGCTTTCTCCCGGTTGGTCGAGACGCTTGGTTCCGCCGGCGGGGACGAAGCCTCGACGCCCCTGCCGCGCCCGAAAGGCCGGCTCACCGTCGACCAGGTGACCTTCGTGCCGCCACAGTCGGAAACCCCCATATTGAAGCGGATCTCGTTCGAGGTGGAGCCGGGTGAAGTCGTCGGGCTGATCGGCCCGACGGCGGCCGGCAAGACGACTCTGTCCCGCCTGCTCGTCGGCAGCCTCAAGCCGAGCCTCGGACAGGTGGCGCTTGACGGCGTCGACATGGCGGCGTGGCTGGGCGAGGACCGCGGCAAGTACATCGGCTACCTGCCTCAGGACATCGAGCTCTTCGACGGTACGGTCCGCGACAACCTCTCGCGGCTGTCGGAGGCGGACGACGAGGAGATCATCACCACAGCCCGGCTCGCCGGCATACACGATATGGTCCTCGGCCTGCCGCTCGCCTACGACACGCCGATCGGCGCCTCCGGCGCCAAACTCTCCGGCGGGCAAAGGCAGCGCCTGGCTTTGGCCCGGGCGCTGTTCGGCAACCCCGTTCTCGTCGTTCTCGACGAGCCCAATTCCAACCTGGACCGAAACGGCGAACAGGAACTGATGAACGCCGTCCAGCGTCTGAAAGCAGCCGGCACGACTGTCGTGCTCGTCGTGCAACACGCGGCGGTGCTGTCGGTTGCCGACAAGGTACTGGTCCTCAAGGACGGTTCGGTGACCCATTTCGGTCCGCGCCAGCAGATCTTGGAGGACCTGGGTTATGGTGCGACACCGGTTCAGGAAGCGGCGCCGCTTTCCGACGGCGAGGCCAAAGTATCGGGGGACGCGTCATGAATAGGCTTGGCGCGCGCCCCGGAATGACCGCAACGGACGCCAAGCCCGACGTCAAGGGGGCGACCCTGGTCGGCATCCTGATCGTTGTCGTGTTCTTCGGCATCTTCGGCGGATGGGCGGCGACCGCACCATTGTCCAGCGGTGCCGTCGCGCCGGGCACCATCGGCGTGGAGGGGCGGCGCAAGACGGTTCAGCATCTGGAAGGAGGGATCGTCTCGGAAATCCGTGTGCGCGATGGCCAGCGGGTGGAAGCCGGGGAAACCGTCGTGACCCTGGACCATACCCGGCCGAAGGCCTCGCTGGAAGTGCTGAGAGCCCAATACGTCGCCCTCGTCGCCCAGGAAGCCCGTCTGGTCGCCGAACGGGACGGCCAAAGGGCGATCGCCTTCCCCGCCGGCCTGGTCGAACCCGGCGACGCCGAGGGCGGCAAGGTGATTACGGGACAGACGGGCATATTCGAGGCCCGGATCGAATCATTGAACAGCCAGTCCGCGATCCTCGACCAGAGGATCGCCCAGTTCCGTGCGGAGATCCGCGGTCTGCAGGCCGAAATGTCGGCGCAATCGACACAGATCGCCCTAATTGAAGAAGAGATCGAAGCGGCCGAAACACTAATGGCTAAGGGTTTGCAACGGAAACCGCGGCTCCTCGAACTGAAGCGGCGTCGCGTGGAAATCGAGGGGGCCCGTGCCCAAAACCAGGCGACCGTCGCCCGCGTCGAGCAGAACATCACGGAAGCCGATATGCAGATCAAGGACCTGTCCAAGTCCCGCCATTCCGAGGTGGTTCAGAAACTGCGCGAGGTTCAAACGCGGCTCGCCGACGTGCGCGAGAGGGTAGCGGCGGCCGAGGATGTCCTCGATCGCACCGCAATCGTTGCACCGACGTCCGGCGAGGTCGTCGATCTGCGAATCCATACGCCCGGCGCTGTGATCGGCCCCGGCGAACCGATCATGGATATCGTGCCGACCGGAGGGGACCTGGTCATCGAGGCGCGCGTTAGCCCGACGGATATCGACATCGTTCATCCCGGACTTCCCGCACAGGTCCGGTTTACCGCCTTCAACCAGCGGACGACCCCGGTCCTCGACGCCGTGGTCCAACGAGTGTCGGCGGATATTCTGTCGGACGAACGTTCCGGGGAAACCTTCTATTCGGCCCGCGCCCTGTTTGATCCAACGGATGTTGTTAGGCACACGCCGCATGTCACTTAGGTTCATCTTCGGCCCAAAGGCTTTCGGAGGCTCCGCGGTATTGAACGGCAGGTCTCCGTCTGTTGAAAGCGCGATATTCCTATTCACCGGTTAGCGAACCTGGTCAGCCAGCCGCGAACGCCCCCGATGTCCGCACTGATTAGAACAGCCGACTTGAAAACCTCTGATCCGTCGACATTGCGGTCGTGAGTCCGCCAAGGTCACTTCAGGTGAAAACCGATCGTGAGGCGCACAATTGGGAACTTGCCTTTTGGGTTACTTTGGGACGAATTCGTCCTCAGCTACAATTAGTTTGGTTGGTCTTTGGACGCCGAAGTTTCATGATTCCGAACGGCGCATAGTCCAAATGCAAGCAGCCTTGGTTGCGGGCCCCGAGACCATTAGATCGGCCCCCGAGGCTACGCTCGGGCAGGGAATAAAATGGAAGGTGAGGTTGGTAATTAAGCCCGCTGGCACTGCGCGAGACCGTGTGAAACAAGGGCGCAACGGGTGAAGTGGGCGCAAGCCGGTGCCACCGATATCGAGTAAACCCGATCGCAAAAACAAACGCCGGTTGGAAAACAGGCGGCTTGAAATGTGGCTTCGCCTATCGCATTTTCGGAAAATACTCGAGATTGTGTAGCGGCTCGAATCCAACAGCAGAATCCCAACAGAGGTTAGGAAACCATGACCGAGTTTGACGACGGTGTTTTGCGGTTGGGGCCGTTCCTGACCTTCACTTTGGGGGTCATCGTCCTGTTCGTCGGCAAACGGTTGAACGATGCGGTCGGTTTTCTGCGCGAGTTCAGTATTCCCGAGCCGGTGACCGGCGGGCTCCTATTCTCGGTCTTGTTCGCCCTCGTCTTTGTCGCATCGGGCCTGAGCGTCGAATTCGATCTCAAAGCGAGGGATTTCTTGTCTACTTTTTCACGACCATAGGCATCAACGCCAGCCTGAGGGACCTCCTCACCGGCGGCAAGCCGTTGGTGATTCTGCTCGTTCTGACCATCGCCTACATGGGAATCCAAAACCTTGCCGGAATTTCCGTGGCATCACTGTTCGACATGCCGGCCGCCGTCGGCCTGCTTGGCGGATCGGTATCGCTGATTGGTGGACACGGCACCGCCATCGCCTGGGCACCGCGCATCGCCGAGGATTACGGCGTCACCAGCGCCATGGAGATCGGCATCGCCTGCGCCACCTTCGGCCTCATCCTGGCCAGCCTGATGGGCGGGCCGATCGCCAAGTTCCTGATCAACCGGCACAACCTGACACCCGAAAGTCAAGATGCTCAGGACGTGGGTGTATCGGATACGGCAAAGAAGGAAGGTATCGGCCATCTCGACTTCCTCGATGCCATCCTGGCCATTCACGTCAGCGGCATCCTCGGACTCTTGCTCAACGGTTGGCTGGAGTCGTTGGGCCTTCAACTGCCCTTGTTCGTGACCTGCCTGTTCGCCGGCATCCTGATCACCAACCTGATCCCGAAGAACTTCCCGCGCTTCTCGGGAAGGGCCTGGCCAAGCCGTACGCCTTCCATGGCGCTGATCGCCGACATTTCCTTGGGCTCCTTCCTGGCCATGTCGTTGATGAGTATGCAGTTGTGGACTCTGGTCGATCTCGCCGGGCCGATCCTGTCCATTCTGCTCGTGTAGTTCGCCATCGCCGTCGCCATCAACATATTCGTGATCTTTCCGGCGATGGGGCGGACCTACGACGCGGCCGTCGTATCGGCCGGTTTCGGCAGCATTTCGCTGGGCTCCACGCCGACGGCCATGGCCAACATGGCGGCCGTGACGACCCGGTTCGGCGCGTCGAATCTGGCCTTCGTCATCGTGCCGCTGGTCTGCGCCTTTTTTATCGACCTGGTCAATGCCGTGCTCATCCCGTTCTTCCTTGCCAATTTCTGATACGCGACAAGACAGGTTCCTATCGGCGATCGCTCAACCGAAGACCGGCCCGGTGAACAGTCGGCCATGCCGGTCGATTGATATGATCTCGGCGTAGTGAGCTGACTTCGGAGGTTGATTGCCGCACCACCCAAAGACGTGTTTCTTGCTGTGGCGGAATCGGTTTTTTTGGGATCGAGAAGGCACTAGATTAAGGGATCTCTCTTTTCGGAGCACTTTGGCATGTCCGGTAATTCCATTGCGGCAATGGGCGGTCGCCGCCCGGTTCAAACTCTCGGCGCCGCCGCGCTGATCACCATCTTATGGCTGTTACCTTGCCTTGCTTCGGCCAATTCCGTCATCGTTGCGTCGGCGACCGACCAAAGCCGTGTCGCCGCCGTCGCCGAGATCATCCTCAAGCGTGTCTATCGAACTCTGGGCTACGAACTCAAGACATTGTATCTGCCGGGCAAACGCGCCCTGCACAAGTCGAACCTCGGTGAGGTCGATGTCGAACTGGTCCGCATCGAAGCGGTCGGGCGGGAATATCCCGGGCTCATTCAAGTGCCGGAATCCCTGTTCGATATTCGCGGCGTCGCCTTCACCCGGGATGCAAACATGACGTTCCAAGGCGAACAGTCTTTTTGGGGACGTCGTGTCGGTATCGTGCGCGGCATTCGGTGGGCGGAAAAGGCAGCCGAAGGGCATTCGCCGACCGTCGCCAGCAATGTGCACGAGTTGTTCAAACTCTTGGCCCACGGTCGTATCGACATCGCACTGGAGGCGCAACTGACAGGAATGCCGGAACTCGAAAACTTCCCCGGCCGGGGAATCGCCATGCTCATCGAACCCGTCGTGCTCACACCGGTTTATCATTTCGTGAACAGCAAACACCGGGATTTGGTGAAACCGCTCGCCGAGGAGATCGGCAAGATGAAAAAAACCGGCGAAACGCACCGAATTCTCTCGACTTATTACAAGAACGCAGCCCCGGATCACAATTAGCCGGCTGGCGGTGAACCATCTGCCGATAAGCGGCTGAAACCTCCTGTTGGGATAGTTGGATGCTGGTCCTTAGGGCAATAATTGTTTCACAAGTTGCGTTTTTTTCTTTGGCGCCTATCGCGCTGGCCGACGACAAACGGCTGGAGTTCCGGTCCTGGCGCGAGGTGAACGCCTATTTCGAAGAGATCGGTTACACGCCCGAGGCCTGGCGACGGGGCGAACGATGGGTGCCCCGCATCGAGCTCTCGCACATGCCGGAGCGGTGGCGGAAGGTCACCGTCAAGGAGATCGATGTCAAAACCAAGAAGAGGCTGTTTTTCCGTAACCGTCCGGTGAACCCGCTCTGTTTATCGGCGTTGGTCTGGCTGTCGTGATCCCGGTTCCGGCGACCACGCGGGTCTGGCTGGCCGCCGGGGTGACGGACATGCGCAAGGGGTTTGCCGGCCTGGCGGCGCAGGCGGAACGGGTGCTGGCCTCC
>Ga0056135_10000270_pt1 | contig 15440 bp, 17 predicted proteins | sample WorMetG1aBELIZE1_FD_67481 | JGI IMG/M metagenome (GOLD analysis project Ga0056135, IMG submission 67481) | Marine gutless worms symbiont microbial communities from Max Planck institute for Marine Microbiology, Germany - Inanidrilus... ...
CGTGGTTCACATGGGCGCCCTTCTCGGGCACAGTCATCGTAGCCATGGCGTCCTCCATCGTTGGGTCATCGTGGTGAGGGTGGCGGCGGAGGACTTGCCAGGTACGCCGCCGCCACCCGTCGATCTCGGGGGTCGATCCGGGGTGCAGAGCCCGGGTGGACAGGGGAGCGCACGACCGCAGGAGTGCGCTCCCCCTATCCCGTAGGGATAGAAGTTCCGTTGGGTTCTGGATTCTGCTGCAAGCCTCTGAAATCGTTGACAGAATCCAGATGGCAATTTCAGACCCCAGATCCGGTCTGGGTTTTGGGTTCTGGCGTAAGTGCTTGATTTTCCGAGGTTCCAGAACCCAGAACCCAGAACCCAGAACCAAGTTTGGTTCTGCACGAGCGGGGCAGGCCGTCATGACACCGCCTCCCCGTCGTCGTGGTAGACCCACACCTCGGGGTCCTCGACGGGCAGCACCGCGCCGCTCATCGGGCACTTGTAATGGGTCGGCGGCACCGGCCTGGGCTCGTCCAGGACCTCTCCGGTCTCCGGGTCGACGCGGCTCTCCGCGGGCCCGAGCCGCATTCCCTCAACGCAGGCGTAGCCGAACTTCGAGCGCGTCGCCGGAGGCAGGCCGTAGGCGTCCGGATTGCGAAAGAACTTGATGTAGCCCTTGGTGGCCAGCACGCTGAGGCGCTGGCGGATGGTCTCGTAGCCTCCGAGCGACGCCTGGTTTTCGAAGCGGGTGGCAAACTGATTGGCGGTGTAGACCCGCCCCTCGAGGGCCTCGTCGTAGAGCAGCTGCAGGATGACGTCGTGCTTGCGTCGACGCTCCGCGTCGAGCTTCTCGCCGAGCTTCTCGCCGAGCGCCCTGCGCACGAGCCGCTCGCCGCGCGCGTCGAGTTCCACCCAGCGGCCGTCGATCTTGTCGACGAGCTTGGCCGGGATGGCGGGTCCGTTGCGGAGTTCCAGGTAGAGCCGGCGCTCGGTCCGCTCCTCGTCCGGCCGATGCAGCAGCATGCCGCTGGTGTAGAAACCGCGCAGCGCGCCGGCGCCGGAGAGGGCCTGGAAGGGGTCCTCCTCGAGGTCCTTCTTGCGGGCCTTACGGGTGTGGTGGCAGAGCACGATCCCCATCGCGGGGTCGAGCTCGTCGCGCAGCCTTTCCACGCGCTCCTGAAGGAAGAAGAGCATCGCCGCGTTGTCGTTCTCGGCGTTGCCCTCCGGCCCGCCGTCGAAGAGATTGCGGATCGGATCGATGCAGAGGACCTCGGGCGCCGCGTCGGGGAACCGGTCGCGCAAGGCCGCGAGCGTCAGCTCGACCCCGCGGTCGTTGAGCAGCATCCGCACCTTCGGGGTGGCGACGAGGTTCGTCGAGGCGGCCACGACGATGTCCTCGGGCAGCCGCATGGCCTGCATGCGTTCGCGCAGGTAATGGTATTGAATCTCGGCCTGCAGATAGAACACGCGGAGCGCCCGGGGCGGGGCGAAGCCGAGGAAGGGCACGCCGGCGGCCACGTGCACGAGCAGCGAGGTGACGAAGTCGCTCTTGCCCACCTTGGGCGCGCCGCCGATCACCAGGAGCCCGCCGGGGGTCAGCAGCCGGGGCGCGATCAGGTCCTCGGGCATGGGGCTCGCGTCGGCGAGCAGTTCGCCCAAGGAGAAGGTCTCGAGGCGTTGGCGCGCGGGGGCGGCTCCCGCCGGCTGGCCGTTGCGCTCGCAGTGCTTCTCCCACAGGCGCTGCGCCTCGGCCGCCAGGCGCTCCTGCGGCCAGGGCGGGACCAGCATGGCGGCGTTGTACTGGCAGATCGCCTCCCAGGCCTCGGCGTGGCTCATGCGTCCCTCGTGGGCGAGGCGGACGTAATGGCCGATGGCGGCGGAGGCGCCCGCGAAGCGCGTCCAGGCGTCCTGTCCGCCCTCGCGCACGGGCGTGATCAGCACATCGTCGAGCCCGGGCTTCGATGTTGCGCCGTTATGGTCGAAGCCCGCACCGCCGTGGCCGAGGAGCGCTGGCATCTCGTGGACGCTCTCGGCAAACTCGGCGAGGTCGTTTTCGAGGCCGGTCCGGCTGCGAATCGAGACGAGCCGCTTGCGTCCGCCCTTGTGGTAGACCGAGCCGGCGACGCGGATCGGCTGGTGCGCCGAGCGGAAGTGGGTGTCGGCGCCGACCTTGACCGCGATCTCGTGACGCAGCCGGCAGACGAGCGCAAGGTCGTCTCCCTCGGCCGGCTCGGTGAGCTTCCAATAGGCGTGGAGCTTGTCCTGGCCGTCCGCCGTGCGCCCGCCCGACTCGACCACGAGGCTCGGCTCGCCGAGATGGCGCGCGAGGTGGGCGAGCTTTGCCGCGACGTCGCCGCAGTCGATGTCGGCGAGCACCACCTGCATGCTCACGACGTCGGCGGCCTTGGCCTGACCGTGGGCGGCCACGGTGCCGGGGACGACGTAGAAGGCGGCGTGGTCCTTCGCCGCCCAGCCGGCGAAGGAGACGGCCTTGGCCACGGCCTCGCCGTCGGCCTCGACCCAGACGTTGTGGGGCCGGCCGTTGAGACCCTGACCCTGATCGACGAAGCCCCGGAGCGGGATCCAGCCCTCGCAGTAGCCGAAGACGGCGTCGAAATAGGCGGCGATCTCGCCGGGGTCCGGGTCGAGCACTATGAACTCCTCGTCTGGTTTGGCGTCTCCCCGATCGGGGTCGGGGACATGGTTGAAGTCGCGCCATTTCTCGAAGTCGATGACGTCAGCCATGCGCCCAGCACCTCGCCTTCCAGGCGCACCCGGCGCACTCGTGGTGATCGGGATTCGCGGCGACCCTGGGCATGAGCTCGCCGGCGTCGGTGGCGCGCAGGATCTGGACCGCCTTGTCGCTCACGCGCTGGGCCAGGGCGGCGTCGAAGGGCAGGAGCTCGTGCCAGAGCTCCGAGGTGTCCTTGTTGACGACGGTGAAGAGGGCGGGCGCGCCGGCGAGGTCCATGTAGGCCTGGTAGAGCGCGACCTGGGCCGCGTAGACCGGGCGCGCCACGGCGACGCCGCGGCGGACGATCTCGCGCCAGCCCTTGGCGTTGGCGGTCTTGCATTCCCAGAGCGCCGGGTAGGCGAAGCCGGGCGCGCCGCCGCACAGCACGCCGTCGATGTGGCCGCGGATGCGCCCGCCCGCGACCGAGAATCCGAACTGCTCGCCCCCGCGGTCGCGCGTCCTAAGGTCGAAGCCGGCGCTTCTCAGCCAGCGCACGGCGAGGTCCTCGAAGGCGTGACCGGCGGCGAAGATGCGGAGCGTCCGGCCATTCAGGTGCGCGCCCTCGTCGCGCGGCGTGTGCGTGTACTCGTACTGCAGGCGCCTGAGACAGGGATCGCCGAGCCGCGACGCTCCGAGATAGTCGCGTGGCGCCCGAGCGCGGTCATCGGCCTCGAGCGCGGCGTCGATGAGGACGTTCACCCGATCGGCCGTGTTCCAGCCTTCGCCAAGGCTTCGGCTGGCAGGCGACGCCTTCGGCCGTCGGTTGAAGTCGAGGTCGATCTCCATCACCGGCCCGCTCCCGGAGAGCCTGCCCCGGGCGTGACCCGGGGATCGAACGGGATATCGACGTCATCCGTGCAGCCCATGGACCGCTGCCAGGCCTTGAGCACGGCATCCGCGATCTCCATGAGCTCGGCGAAGGTGAGGGTGTGAATCGGGCGCGCGATGTCCTTGCCCTCCAGCACCCGGCCCACCGCCTCGCCGGCCATCTCGAGGAGCTCGTCAGCCATGGGCGGCCTCGCCGATCCCGGAGGCGAGAGCCGCCCGCCGCTCCATGCGCCGGCGGCGCGCCGGCATCTGCTGGAGGGCCGCACCCTCGTTCTCGATCAGGCGGAGCGCGCGGTCCCGGACCAGCTCGGGCTCCAGCAGCGCGAGGTCGCAGACGATGCGGAAGTCGCGGCCGGCGTGGCGAAACCAGTCACGGGCCTCGTCGCGGACGCGCCGCCGCTCGACCTCGCTCGGCGCCGATGGGCCGAGACCGACGGCGTCGAGCAGGGCCACGTGAATCACCGCGCGCCACATCGACACCTCGCCGCGTACGAAGGCCATGCCGTTCATGCCGCCGCCCTCCCTTCCGAAGCGTCGAACACGGCGCGCCGGATGGACGCACGGTTCCATCGGAAGGTGAGCAGACACGATGCCCGGTAGCGGGTGAGGCCGAAGTCCTGCGCCGCCGCCTCGCCGAGGTGGACGAGCTGCTTCGCCGTCGCCGGCTCGCGCAGCCACCGCTTCGCCTTCGAGGCGGCGTCCGTGGTCTCGTTGGCGTTGAGCCAGTCGTCGGCGGACGCGATGGCCATGGCGCGGTCGCCGATGGCGAGACGTCGAAACGGCAGGTCACGGCCGCCGCCCACGGCGTGCCAGAGGCCGTCCCACAGGAACGCGCCGGCCCAGGCGTCGAAGCCGGCCGCCAGAAGCGCGCCGTCGTCGCCGAACAGATCGACCCAGCGGAAGGGCGACCGGTCGAGCAGCTCGATCTCGGTCATGGTGAAGCTCTCGAGCTCCGGTTTGCCCTCGCGCTCGAACACGTGGCCGCAGAAGGGACATTCGCGGACCGACAGATGGACCTCGGCCGAGCATTCGGGGCAGGTCTTGGTCGGAGCTTCGCCCTCTTCCTCACGGAGCCGGTCGTCGAGATCGACGTCCTGTTCGAGCGAGCCGTGGGTGAGCACCGAGGTGCCGAAGTCGAGGACGAGGCAGTCGGTCTTGACGACGCCGGGATAGAGCTCGGGATCGACCGGCCTGAGCCCCCGGCCGATCATCTGGATCATCGTGCTCTTGTGCGAACACGGGCGCAGCAGCATCACGCAGGAGACCGGCTGGCAGTCGAATCCCTCAGTCGCCACGGCGACGTTGACCAGCACTTGCGTCTCGCCGGAATCGAGCCTGGCGAGGATGTCGGCGCGCGCGCCGGCCGGCGTCTCGCCGGTCACCGTCTCGGCGGCGACGCCCTGCGCGCGGAACGCCTCCGATACGTGCTCGGCATGGGCGACCGTCGAGCAGAACACGATGGTGCGCCGCTCGCCCGCCTTCTCCTTCCAGTGCCGGACGACCTGCTCGGTCACGGGGGCGCGGTCCATTACCTGCGCGACCTCGCCCATGTCGAAGTCGTCGACGGTGCGGCGGACCCGCGAGAGGTCCTCCCGGACCCCGACGTCGACGACGAAGGTGCGGGGCGGCACCAGGTGGCCCGAGGCGACGAGTTCGCCGAGCCGGATCTGGTCGGCGCAGTTGTCGAAGACCTCGCGCAGGCCCTTGCCGTCGCCCCGGCTCGGGGTCGCCGTGACGCCGAGCAGCTTGAGGTCGGGGTTCCGCTCGCGCGCCCGGTCGATGACGCGCCGGTAGCTCGCGGCGACCGCGTGGTGCGCCTCGTCCACCACCAGCACGTCGAGCGCCGGCATGGCGGTGAGGTTCGCCTGGCGGGAGAGCGTCTGGACCATGGCGAACACCGCCCGCCCGGCCCAGTCCTTCCCGCCCGCGTCGACCACGGAGGAATTCAGGGTCGGGTTGATGCGCGCGAACTTGTCCCGGTTCTGGGCCGTGAGCTCGTCGCGGTGGGCGAGCACGAGCGCCTTCGCGTCGGTGCCCGCGATCAGCCGTCCCGCCACGGCCGAGAGCATCAGCGTTTTGCCGCTCCCGGTCGGGGCGACGCCGAGGGTGTTGCCGCGCTCGTGAAGCGCGGCGAGACACCGCTCGACGAAGACCTCCTGTCTCGGTCTCAGGATCATGGGCTCCGCCCCGGCTCAGCGGTTGGCCCAGGCCGGGACTGGTCCGCCGGCCGCCGGCTGCTGCTGGCCGGCCTGCGGCTGCGGGGTCGGTTGCGGGGCCGCCGGCTGCGGCGTGCCATGGCCCTGCGCCGGCTGCGAGCCGGGCCAGGGGGCTCCCGCCGGCGCGTGGCCAGGCGGCTGCGACACCGGCTGGCGGCCCATGAGCGCCGCGTAGTCGCGGTGATCGGGACCGACGGCGGCGAGGACCTTGTTCTTGTCGGGGTACTGCCCGTCCCTGTCCTTCTCGACGCCGATGCGGGCGATGAACTCGATCCCGTCGAGGTCGCCGAGGGAGTCGATGCGCCGGGCGGCGACCGCCTGCGGGCTCTCGTCCTTGGGGTGGATGCCGCGGGCGGACTCCAGAATCGCCCGGATCAGGCTGCGGCCCATGTTGGCCCACTTGTCCTGGCCGTGCTCGTCGACCTTGGTGCCCTTGAGGCCGATCAGCGACCACACCTTGCGCCGGGCGTACGGGCCCTCGGCGACGGTGAACTCGCAATCGAGGTAGGCGGCGCCGGTCGACGGGTTCTCGGTGATCCAGCCGCCGGGGCCTTGACCGCCCGGGCGGATGCGGGTGACGACCTTGGCAAGGGACCCGTGCGGGATCGGCTCGCCGGTGAAGGCCTGTTCGGGGGCGTTGTTGAAGTCGTTGAAGCTGTCGTATGACATGGTTGCTCCTCGCGTTACGATGAGGTTTCGGGAGGGGTGGCGTCGGTGGAGGCCGGGCGGCCAAACTCGAGCCTCTCCGACGCCGGTTTCACGGGCCCGCGGATCTTCTCCATCAGGCGGCCCAGGTGCGGCTCCTCGATCATGTCGAGGCGGCCGGAACGGTCCTTGGCGGGGTAGCCCCAGGGATTGGGACCGCAGACGAAGGCCCGGTACGGGCGGCCGTCGTCGGCGTGCAGCTCCGCCATGGTGATGACCTCGTCGACGATGTAGGGGAGCTCGTTCGCCGCCTTGGAGCCGTCCATCAACGGCGTCCAGTAACGGCGGTTGAAGTCGTCGGTGCGCTCCTCGAGCCCGCCCACGAGCTAGATGTTGCGGTCGCGCACGTGCTGCCACTGGTTGGCCCAGAGGCTGATCTCCTGGGCGAGCAGCCCGTAGGCGCCGCGGAGGTCCGGCTTGCCGGTTCGCTCCGAGACGGCCTGCGGCTGACCCTTGCACCAGTTGAGACAGAGGCGTCCGGCGACCGAGGTCGAGTCGATGAACACCGTGTCGTACTTGGCGAACGTCTCGGGATCGCCGAACCTCTCGACGGCGTAGCGGTAATGCGCCTCGCTGTAGGGCTGGTCGCTGCGGTAGGCCGGGTTGGGCCCGCCGATCAGGCAGGCAATGTCGCGCGCCTCCTCCCAGGAGCGGATCGAGATGTCGTCGACCGGGGCGTCCTGGATCGCGAGCAGTCCCGCCTCGAGGTCGATCACGAGCGGGATGAACTCGCCGATCAGCGTGTGGACGAGCGAGGTCTTGCCGATGCCGTAGCGGCCCCAGATCTGGCCCTTGATACCGGAGCGCTGCTTGAGCCGCTCATCGGCGGTGACGATGCGGAACGCCATCACGCCACCTCCCGCCGCTCGCCCGCGGCGATCAGGCGGAAGCGCGGCTTGCCGGTCTTGACCGTGCGCGCCTCGCGGAAGAAGGCCTGCAGGGTCTCGGGCCAGGCGGCGTATTTGCGCTCGTCGATGGCGTAGGAGACCCGGAGGTACTGGTCCCGCTCGTCCGGGGGAATATCCTGGTAAGCGGCGGCGAGCTTTTCCTGGTTCCAGTCGACGCGCTTCGGGATCTCGACCACGACCTCGAAACCGCCGTCGTCGAGCCGGGCCGTCCCCGTGTCCTTGCCCTCGGCGACGAGGCGCGCGCGCCGGGTCGAGGTAGCGGAGCGCGAGGCCGGCCTCAAGGACGTCCTTGCGGCGCTTGAGGGTCGCGGCCGCCTCGTCGGTCTGGGTGATGAGAGCCTGGAGCTCGTCGGGGCCGCGCGCCGCCACCTCGGGCGGCGCGGCCTCGTCGAGCCAGGCGATGGTGAGGTTATGCATGGATGATGCTCCTCGTCTCGCGTGGGGCTCCCCGAAGTCGTCCCTGAGATCGGCTGCCGGGACGGACGCCGCCCGAGGAGCGAAGGCGGTGGCGTTATTCCCCGCTAGGGCGGGTGTGGTATTCGCGCCAGATCCCGGCATGATGTTTTCACCAATTTGCATAAACTGTTGAATTCCTTGCCCGAAGAAAGGGGAGCGAGGGCTCCCCGATCTCCTGTCTCCTGTTCCTGGGTCTATTAACTATTCGCGCAAACTGTGGAAATTCTCCGTAAAAAAAGGGCTACGCCGGCAGCCCCCGGACCAGCCCGTACTTCCTGAGCCGCACCTGGATGAAGGAGGGCGAGAGTCCGAACTCCTCGGCGAGCTCGTAGATGGCGGGCTCGAGCTTTTGGGCGTTCGAGCCCGTGAAATCCGCCTTCATCGATCCGCCGCCGAGACCCGGCAGTCCCTGCTGCGCCTACTCCTCCTCGACGAGGGGAACCCAGAGGCGCTTGCACAGACGGAAGAGCGCCCGGCGCAACAGATCCTCGGGGGCGAGGAACGAGCCCATGAACTCGTTGGCGCGGAACTCCTGCCAGTCCATGGGACCGTCGGCGGTGCGGCTGTTCCGGAGGTGCTCCTCGCCCGGCGTGACGATGCGGAACACCCGGGTGCCGCGGCGCGAATCGAGGCCGAAATCGAGCCGGCCCTGGCGGTTGGCGATGATCCACGCCGGCGCATCGAAGATTCCATGGCCCAGCTCGTGGATCGCGGTGCTCCGCTCCAGGTACTCGCGTCCGCCGATCTCGTCCATGTTGACGTAGACCAGCGCGTGCTCGGGCATCTCGAGATCGTACTCGCAGGACCCCAGCGCCGGCGCGCCGCTGTCGTCGGTCACCGGCGCGTCGAGGCCCCATTCGACCTCGACCCGCACGCCGTTCACGTCGAGGCGGCGGACGCGCTCCACGATTTCCTGATGGTCGATTTTGTTCCGACCGTTTCCGTAACCGATCTGCCGGCGCAGCGAGCGCGCGACCTCGGCGACGTCGCGGGCGCCGACGTAGTGCGGCTTGGCCGTTGTCTGGGAATGGCGATACGAGAGGCGAAGCGTCATTGTCATCCTTCGGTCAATCCTTCTTCTGGGATTTGCGGTAGGCGGCGATCACCTCGTAGGCGTGGTTGCGGAGGTCCGGCGGCAGGCGCCGCGCCTCGGCGTAGGCCTCGTCGCAATTGATCCCGAGCGCCTTGCAGATCTTCTGGATCAGATCGTCCTTGGGGGCGTTCTCCCGGTCCCGCTCGATGCGCGAGAGGTAGGCGACCGAGATGCCGAGCTTCTCGGCCAGCTGGGCCAGGGTGAGATCCCGCTCCTCCCGCTTTTCCCTCAAGTAGCTTCCGAACCCCATCGTCCTTCCTCGGTGGGCGCGATCGTTCTTCAATTCGCGCGTTTGCATAAAATGTAGAACCATCTTATCCTCATCCCGTCTGGCGAGTCAATACCCTTCGAACCACGGGTTCGGAAAAGGTCGCGGGAGGGAATGCCCCCAAGTGATGTTCTATCAATGTTCTCATAATCGGCGGGGGGAGTCGAGTCCGAATGCGCTCGACCCGGCGCGCATGAGCGCGGCCGAGCGTCTCGACGAGGTGGCGGAAATCCTGGCCGCCGGCCTGCTCCGGGTCCGGGCCCGACAATCCAAGAGAAAATCGAACAAATCCAACGGGTTGAGAGAAGTTCCGCTGGACTTTCCGCCCGAACGAAGCGTGTGTGGTCACGAACCGAACCACGACAGAGAAGGACGATGACCACACCGATTCTCAAGCAGATCACGGAGCTTCATGGGCTCGACCACGGCCAACTGAAGGACCGTTGGCGCGAGTACTTCGGAGCCGAGCCGCCGGGCTATCGACGTGGCTTCCTCATCAAGGCGCTCGCCTACCGAATCCAGGAACTGACCTACGGCGGGTTGCCGCGGGAGGTGCGCGAGGAACTCGATGCCCGAATCGAGGGCAAGGCGCCCAACGGCAAGCGCCGCAACGGCGTCTCGGAAAACCGCCCGGTCGCCGGCACCCGGCTGATCCGGGAGTGGCAGGGGGTCGAGCACCACGTCACGGTGCTGACCGACGGCTTCGAGCACCAGGGCCGGAAGTACAAGTCGCTCTCGGCGGTCGCCCGCGCCGTCACCGGCACACGGTGGAACGGGCCGCTGTTCTTCGGCTTGCGGAAGCACGGGAGCGCCCGATGAGCAAGGCTCCCGTCCGCAAAGTCCGTTGCGCCATCTATACCCGCAAGTCGAGCGAGGAAGGCCTCGAGCAGGAGTTCAACAGCCTCCACGCCCAGCGCGAGGCTTGCGAGGCCTATGTCGCCAGCCAACGCCACGAGGGCTGGGTGCCGGTCCCGCACCACTACGACGACGGCGGGATCTCCGGCGGCACGCTCGAACGCCCGGCGCTCCAGCAACTCCTCGCCGACGTCGAGGCAGGCCGAATCGACGTGGTTGTGGTCTACAAGGTCGACCGGCTCACCCGCTCGCTTATGGATTTCGCCGAGCTGGTGGACGCGTTCGAGCGGAACGGCGTGTCGTTCGTCTCCATCACTCAGCAGTTCAACACCACGACCTCGATGGGACGCCTCACCCTCAACATCCTGCTCTCCTTCGCCCAGTTCGAGCGCGAGGTGATCGGCGAGCGCATCCGCGACAAGTTCGCCGCCAGCCGCAAAAAGGGCATGTGGATGGGCGGCAATCCGCCCCTCGGTTACGACGTGCACAACCGCAAGCTCGTCGTCAACGAGGGGGAGGCCGCCCTGGTCCGCCACGTCTTCGAGCGGTTCATTCGCGTCGGCTCGGCTACTAAGCTGGTGAAGGAGCTGGCCGCCGAGGGACACCGGACGAAGTCCTGGGTCACGGCGGCCGGCCGGCAGCGCGAGGGCCGGCCCATCGACAAGGGGTATCTGTACCGGCTTCTCAACAACCGGGTCTACCTCGGCGAGGCGGTGCACAAGGGCGTCTCCCACCCCGGCGAGCACGAGGCGATCGTGCCCCGCGACCTCTGGCACAAGGTCCATGCGATCCTCTCCGAGAACGCGCGCACGCGGGCTAACCGCACGCGGGCCGCGACTCCAGCGCCGCTCAAGGGCCTGATCCGCTGCGCCCAACACGGCTGCGCCATGACGCCCAGCCACACGCGCAAGAAGGGCAAGCAGTACCGCTACTACGTCTGCATGCACGCCACCAAGAACGGCAGCGACACCTGCCCGGTGCGCAGCGTGCCGGCGGGCGAGATCGAGGACGCGGTGGTTTCCCAGGTCCGCGCCCTCCTGCGCACGCCCGAGATGGTCGCCCGGACGATACGCGCGGCGCGGATGTCGGCGGCCGAGCGTCCCCTGGACCAGGACGAGGCGGCCCAGAGCCTGGAGCAGCTCGACGCCATCTGGGAGGAACTCTTCCCCGCCGAGCAGGCGCGCATCCTACGACTGCTCGTCGAAAGGCTCGAGATCGGGACCGAAGGCATCGACCTCAGGCTCCGGGTCGAGGGCTTCCATAGCCTCATCGCGGAACTGCGCGACATGGACCAGCCGGAGGAAAAGGCGGAGGCAGCGGCATGAACAGCGGCCCAAAGCTCGAGGTCAACGGCGTCACTATTCGCATCCCGATGAAGCTCCGGCGCCGCGGCGGTCGGAAGCTCGTCATCGCCCCGGACGGCCTCATCAACCACAAGGCTGAACCAATGATCGACGACGTGCTGATCAACGCCCTTGTGCGCGCGCATCGGTGGCGGCGGCAGATCGACACTTCGGAGTTTCGCTCGGCCTCCGAGCTGGCCGCCCACGAGAAGATCACCGATTCCTACGTCGCGAGGATGCTAACTCTGACCCTGCTCGCGCCCGACATCACCCAGGCCATCCTCGAAGGTCGGCAGTCTAAGGGGCTCAAGCTGGCCACGCTGCTGCGGGGCATTCCGCTCGCCTGGGAGGAGCAACGGAAACTCTTTGGCATCCGAGGCGATCTTTAGCCCTGGGTCAGTTGCCGTATCCTCACGGCAACTACCCAGTGCGCCCGATGTTGATTTCAGGAAGCTTGCGCATCAGGCGGGCACGATGTTTCCGGCGCTCAGAATCTCGGTGCAAAGACGTTCCAGATTGGCCGAACGCTTTCCCGCCTCCCAGGCAAAGGCCAAGCTTGCACCAATGTGTAGGGCATTTTTTCTGAGCCCGCCTGCATGGCCGTAACGCTTATCGGCTTCGGCGCGGAACGCAGCCCAGTCTTCCTTGCCGATGTCCGCTTCGACGACGGAGCCGATGTCGGAATGCCACATCGTGAAACCCGTGCCGCTGACTGTAGCGTCCGGCATGGGGTTTTCGTCCGGCCTGCCCAAGAGGGTCGGGAGGGCCTTGTTGTCTTTCTCGTGCTTGGTGCGGCTACCGTTATTGTCCGGCTTGTCGGCGTCGGCGTCGAAAACGACGTATGTGGGAATGCCCATGTGCTTGGCCATGACCAAAGGCTGTAGCAACTCGCTCTTGCCGTTAGCGGGTACGATGTGACAGCCCATGCGCCGGTAATCTTCCAATTTTCCGAGAAGATTGAGGTAGGCCAGGAGATAGGCAACATCTTCGAGTCCTTCGACCAAAATGAGCCGCCGCGTGAAAAACATCTCGTTGACGACCGGCTGCAATGCCTGGTGAATCTTCGCAAGCGCGCCCTCGGGCTTCGTGGGTTGCTCGCCGGTCGCACCGGCGACGGCTTCGGCGATCTGCGCGTAAGACATATGGGAGACAGCAGAGCATGAGCTGCCCCGGTCTTTACGGATCATCCGCACGTCCTCAAATCCTTCGCCGGACACGAACAGCGGATTATGGGTGGAGACGATGACCTGGGAATTCCCGTGGCTGAGGTTATGGAGGACGGCGGCCAAGTGACGCGCTTGGGGCGGATGTTGGTACAGTTCGGGTTCCTCGCAGGCAAGGATAAGCGTGGGACCGCCCGTGTCGTCGGTGCCCGCGAGTTCCTGCAAGAGCGCGAGAAGGTAAGACCGCTGCAGGCCGTGACCGAAGCGAGCAAGCTCGCCTTCAAAGTCACCCTCGCCGGCGAGGATGTGCGCCCAAGGTTCCTCCACGCGCACCGACTTGTCCGGGTCCTGCTTCCATTGCAGGCGCAGGGTCGCGTCCGGGTGCGCCCATTCGGACAGGCGCGCCTGAAGGGCGGTCGAGATGTCGTCGAGAACATGTTGGTTTCCATCTAACAGGGCCTGATACTGACCCTGCATGTCGCCGCGCAGGGCCTGCACGGTTTCGTCGAAATTCGTTTTTGAGCGGACGGTGCGGGCGAGCAGCTTGCCCAGGGCGGAATTGCGCGCCTCGACCTGCTCAGACGTGGGGTCCTTGACGGCTGGCACATAGACCCACTGCACGTGTTTTGCGAGACGATTGGCCCCCTTTGAAAAGCCGTAAAACTGGTCCTCGCTCGGGATAAGTTCGCACTGGTCCGGGCGTTCGGCCTCATAGCTGTGCAAAGCCTCCACCATCGCATCCTTGGTTCCGGGTGCTGGCAGGTCGGCAAAAGCCTTCTGAAGGCCGGCATAGATCTCCTTGAGCTCCGCGACCTTCTTGCCGTCGGCTAACGCCTCGAAAAACGGGGCGAGAGCCGGCATCCCGAGTCTTTGCCCGTATTGTTTGACTTCTGCTTTGCCGGTGCCTTCGTCGAACCTAGCAACGGCGGAGACGACCAGTTGGCCCTGACGGAAGTAGTCGGCGAAGTCCTCCTGAGCATCCGCGCTGAGATCAGTGAAGGTGATCGTGATGCGGATGGGTTCGTCTGTGTTCTTCTGGTGAAAATCCTCGCGGTCGAGTTGACTGAGATCGGTGGCAGCATTGTCGGATTCACGAAAGAACACATTGAGCGCGCAAAGGACGGTGGATTTGCCGGAACCGTTCGGGCCGACCAGACAGGAGTAGTCGTTCAAGGGAACGGTCGCGTCCTGGAACGAGCGCAGGTTCTCGATGCGTACGGAGGCGATTCGCATGGTCCTGCCCCCCGGAGCTCGCCATTCATGCAGTCTGACCACAGAATCTACCAGGACAGCGAGATGTGTGCGAGGCAGTTCCCCCAGGAGGGCGCTGATAAGGTTTGCCGAACTTCGTCTTCCGATCCGGGTGGCGCTCGTGAACCCATCGGGGAGTCGAACTGAACCCTTCCGCGTCATCCGTATGGCCTTGATTTATCGAAAGAAAATTATCCGTACCCGATCCAGCAAGTGCGGACGGTTTGGAGAAACGGGGCGTGCAGAGAACGGTTTTCGGCCGAGTTGTGACCACACGACGGCTTTGAAGGTGCGGATGTCACCGGCGAAAGCCCGCATTCCCTGGGCTCTCGGGCGACCTCCTCGGCTCGCGGAGAATTCTCGCCCGGACGTAAATGGCGGAGGAGAACGGTCGTCTCCGCAAAGCGGTCTCCGATCTAACGCTCGATAAGCTGATCCTCAAAGAGGCGCTTGAGGGAAACTACTAAGCCCCGCCCGCCGCCGGCAGTGCGTCGATCATCTGCAAGACGAACTGGGTGTCTCGGAACGTCGCGCCTGTCTGGTCATCGGCCAGCATCGCTCGACCCAGCGCCGGACACCGCGGGGCCGAGACGATGAAGATGCGCTGACGGCTGCGATCATTCGCCTGGCGGCACAGTACGGCCGCTACGGCTACCGACGCATCACGGCGTTGCTGAGAGCCGAAGGCTGGCATGTGAACGCCAAGCGGGTGCAGCGCATCTGGCGGCGGGAGGGGCTGAAGGTCCCAAAGAAGCAACCGAAGAGGGGCAGATTATGGCTTAACGACGGATCCTGCATTCGTCTCAGGCCGTGCTGGCCCAATCATGTTTGGTCCTATGACTTCGTCATGGACCGCACCCACGATGGAAGGAAGATCCGAATGCTTACCGTGATTGATGAGTTCACCCGGCGATGCCTGGCCATCGTCGTGGATCGAAGATTGAACGCGGACTATGTGCTCCATTGCCTGACCGAGCTCTTCGTCCAACATGGCCCGCCCGATCATATCCGCTCCGACAACGGCTCCGAGTTCACCGCCCATGCCGTCCGGGACTGGCTCGGCCGGATCGGCGTGAAGACGCTCTATATCGAACCCGGATCACCCTGGGAAAACGGATACAACGAGAGCTTCAACTCGAAGCTCAGAGACGAACTCCTCAACATGGAGATCTTCTACACGCTGAAGGAAGCCAAAGTGCTGATTGAACGGTGGCGCCAGCATTACAATACTGTCCGGCCCCATAGTTCCCTTGGATACAGACCGCCGGCGCCAGAAACCCTCTTGCCCAACGTTGACGGGCCGACCTACGCTGTGGATGGGCTACGGTCGGCCCCTCAACTCAACCCGCGTCCAACTCTCTCATAAGACGTGGACCACTCAATGGGGGCAGGCCACCGTCAGATGCGCGCTGTCAGAGAGGAGCTCGACCGCGAATACGAGGCCCAAAACGGTCTCGATGCGAAGACCTCAGCGCCCGCACCCCAGAATAAATCATCCAGCACCGCCCGGACTTGACCCCAGTTGGCGAGCGATCTCGGTCTGATGGCGGTGTGCGTGAAGATCGAGAATTCGATCAACGGGTCGATGGCGGCTGTGACGGGACGGTTCGAGAACTTCGATCGCAGCACCGACGCCAT
>Ga0056135_10000272_pt1 | contig 15378 bp, 11 predicted proteins | sample WorMetG1aBELIZE1_FD_67481 | JGI IMG/M metagenome (GOLD analysis project Ga0056135, IMG submission 67481) | Marine gutless worms symbiont microbial communities from Max Planck institute for Marine Microbiology, Germany - Inanidrilus... ...
GTTGGATGATGCCGAGAGCGCGCGGGACGACGACGGCCGGGCCCGGAAGCGCGAGCTCTACAGTGCCCTCTACCAGTACGCCGAGGCGTTCGAGGCTGAGCGGGCGTCGCGCGAGCTGCAATTCCGTTTGGCCGACGTCGATCATCGCAAGATGCTGGCCTCCCAGCGCAGCAGCATCGATACCTGGAACAACTCGGTGGCGTTTCTCCTGGGTCAACTGGCGACCCACCACAGCGCAGGCGTTGATCCGGCAGTCATCGCCGACGCAATAGGGACGATCTTTGGCGCCGGAGAAATCGGTGCCGGAGGTGCACAATGAACCGTAACTTCGAAACATGTACAATCGCCGTCCTCGTCATCCTCGCCTTCGCCGCTTGCGATAAGTCGGACTCGGCCGGCGATCTCGCAAGCAGAACGGCTGTGAGTATTGCCCAGGCGAGCACCTACTTGCAGACCCTGAGCGCTGCCGCCGAAGATACGGCATCCACGCGTGCGCGACATGTGGCGCGACTAAAAGCGCAGGTCCGAGCGGTCCGCAATCGTCACGGTCTTGATATTGCACTTATGAGGCGCACGGGCGATGCGACCAACCTCGACCACAAGGACGCCATTTTGCAGTGGGTGATCGAGGCCCGCGCCACTGCCCACGGGATGTCCGTAGAAGAATTCACGACGGCAACAAGGGAGGGTTCCTTCGATCTTATTTCCACCGACATCAAAGCTGTGATGGACGACTTGGAAAACCTGGACCACAAAGCCCAGGGTCTAATTCAGGTCGCGAACTCGTTGGTGGAGTTGAGCAAGAAGGACGACGTCAACGCGCAAGCTCGGTATCTGTTCCTTCACCTAAGCGAAATCCGCTTGGAGTTGGATGCCCGGATGATTGAATCGCGTGCCATGGCTAAGCGCGCCAAGGCCAATGCCGACGACGCGACGTCGGGTGCGCGAGCCGCAGTCGCAAATCAGGACTGTAGACGACGGTATCGGTGGGGACATTCCGGTCTTCGTCGCCGCGCCGGTGAGAGCTCTTCGCGGAGCCGGGAAACCGTACCTTCAAACGAAACGGGCTCCCATCGTCGGGAGCCCGTTTCGTTTGGCTGGGGGACCTGGATTCGAACCAGGACTATCCGGGTCAGAGCCGGAGGGTCTACCGTTAACCTATCCCCCAAAACGCCGCCCAAACGCTGGTGCGCGGGACCGCCGGTTCCAAGACCAGCGTATCGACGATCACACTCGTCGGCACGCTGGTCAAGCCCGCGCGGCGCATGAGCGGAACCGCCTTCGCATGAATCGGCCCAAGTCGTTTCATAAGCGCGGCGGTATAGCATGCCCCATCCGGCAAGGGTAGCCGGTTGTGGTTCCCCGCAGACGGTTCGCCTTCCTCTCCCATGCCCGGCTTTGGTAAACAGAAAGGTCACCAACCGCCGCGGCCGGGCGACCCCGGCAACCGACGGCGGACGAACACCGGGAGGAACGGCCGCGTGCGACCCGCCGCAGACCACCGAAGACCGCGACCTACGGCGCCGTCGATCTCGGCACCCACAACTGCCGCATGCTGATCGCCGAACCGGCCCCGGGCCGGAGCTTCCGGGTGGTCGGCTCGTTTTCCCGCGTCGTCCGGCTCGGCGAGGGCCTGAGCGCCAGCGGCCGGCTTTCCGAGCCCGCCATCCGCCGCGCGGTCAATGCATTGAAGGTCTGCGCCGGGAGGCTCCGCGGCGCCCGGGTCCGAAACGTCCGCGGCGTCGCCACCGAGGCCTGCCGCCGCGCCGCCAACGGCCCGGCGTTCCTCGCCCGCGTCGAGTCCGAAACCGGGCTGGCGCTGGAGCCGATCACGCCGGACGCGGAGGCGCGGCTGACGCTGGACGGCTGCACGCCGCTCCTGGACCCGGCGTTCCCTCGGGTGCTGCTGTTCGACATCGGCGGCGGATCGACCGAGGTGAGCTGGATCGCCCACGAACGCCCCGGCGACCGGGCGCGCATCCTCGGTACGGTCTCGCTGCCCCACGGCGTCGTTTCCTTCGCCGAGCGTTTCGGCGGCGACGCCGTCGACCCCGGCGCTTTCGCCGAGATGGCGGACATCGTCCATGGCCTCCTGGAGCCCTTCGATGCCACTCACGACATCGGCCGCGCCGTCGCCGCCGACGAGGTGCAGCTGATCGGCACATCAAGGACGGTGACCACCCTCGCCGGCGTCTATCTTGGGCTTCGGCGGTACGCCCGGACCCGCGTCGACGGCCTCGCCATGAATTTCGACGACGTCGCCCGGGTCAGCGCCCAGCTCGCCGACACCGACTGGCAGCAGCGCGCCGACAACCCGTGCATCGGCCCGCAGCGCGCCGACCTCGTCGTCGCCGGCTGCGCCATCCTCGACGCCGTCTGCCGGCGCTGGCCGGTGGGCCGGCTGACGGTCGCCGACCGCGGCATCCGCGAGGGCCTGCTGATGGGCATGATCGATGGCGGCGACGGGCGGCGGCCCGTTGGCGGGGGCTGACGTGGCGAAAGGGCGCGGGGGCAACGACCCGACCGGCAAGCGGCGGGCGGCAGTGCGGGTGAAGACGGCGCGAAGGCGCAAACCCTCGTCGACCCGCTGGCTGCAGCGCCAGCTCAACGATCCCTATGTCGCCGAGGCCAAGCGGCGCGGCTACCCCTCCCGCGCCGCCTTCAAGCTCATCGACCTGGACGACCGGTTCCATGTCCTGAAGCCGGGGGCGCGGGTCGTCGACCTGGGCGCCGCGCCCGGCGGCTGGACGAAGGTCGCCGTGGAGAGGACGCGAGCGGATCAGGGCGGCGGCCGGGTGGTCGCCCTGGACGTCAGCCCTATGGACCCGGTGCCGGGAGCCGAGGTCCTCGTCGGCGACATTTTGGACGTGGAGGCGCCCGAGCGCTTGAAGGCCACGCTCGGCGGGTCCGCCGACGTGGTGCTCAGCGACATGGCGGCCCCGCCCACCGGCCACGCCGCCACCGACCACCTGCGCATCATGGGACTGGCCGAGGCCGCCCTCGCCTTCGCCTACGAGGTCCTGGCGCCGGGCGGCGCCTTCGTCTGCAAGGTCCTGCAGGGCGGCACCGAGGCCCAGATGCTGGCGGCGATGAAGCGGCGATTCGCCTCCGTTCGCCATGCCAAACCGCCGTCTTCGCGCGCCGAGTCCGCCGAGCTCTACGTCGTTGCCCAGGGGTTCCGCCCGGCTGCGGACGCGTAGCCCTCACCCGCCGGGCAAACACCTTGGCACTCCGGGCGCGTGGTGTATGATACGCGGCCATCCGGACACGGAGGCGGCATGACCATCGACGAGGCGTTGGCGTTCGACGACGTATTGCTCGTCCCCGCCGCGTCCAGCGTGCTGCCGACGCAGGTCGACACCACGTCCCGGCTTACCCGCTCCACCCCCCTCGGCATCCCGCTGATCTCGGCAGCCATGGACACGGTCACCGAAAGCGCGCTGGCCATCGCCATGGCCCAGGCTGGCGGCATCGGCGTGATCCACAAGAACATGTCGCCCGAAGCCCAGGCCAGCGAGGTCCGCAAGGTCAAGAAGTTCGAGTCGGGCATGGTCGTCGATCCGATGACCATTCACCCCGAGGCGACCCTGGCCGATGCGCTGTCGCTGATGAAGGCACACAAGTTCTCCGGCGTGCCGGTAGTCGAGAACGGTAGCGGCCGCCTCGCCGGCATCCTCACCAATCGCGACGTGCGATTCGCCACCGACACCGAGCAGATGGTCAGCGAGTTGATGACCCGGAACACGCCGGAGAAGCCGCTGGTCACGGTGCGTGAAGGCATCGATCGCGAGGAGGCCAAGCGCCTGCTGCACCAATATCGCATCGAAAAGCTGCTGGTCGTCGACGACGACTACCGGTGTGTCGGCCTGATCACCGTGAAGGATATCGAGAAGGCCGACCGCTTCCCCACCGCCTGCAAGGACGAACAGGGCAGGCTTCGGGTCGGTGCCGCCGCCGGCGTCGGCGAAGACGGGCTCAGGCGGGTCGAAATGCTCCTGGAGGCCGGCGTCGATGTCGTCGTCGTCGACACCGCCCACGGCCACTCCGCCGGCGTCGTCGCGGCAGTCGAGAACATCAAGCGGGCCAGCAACTACGCCCAGGTGGTCGCCGGTAACATCGCCACCGCCGACGGCGCCAAGGCGCTGATCGATGCCGGCGCCGATGCGGTCAAGGTCGGCATCGGACCGGGGTCCATCTGCACCACCCGCATGGTCGCCGGTGTCGGCGTGCCGCAGTTCTCGGCCATTGTCGACGCCGCCAGCGTCTGCCGCGACGCCGATGTGCCGCTGGTCGCCGACGGCGGCGTCAAGTTCTCCGGCGACTTGGCCAAGGCCATCGCCGCCGGCGCCGACTGCGCGATGATCGGCTCGCTGTTCGCCGGCACCGACGAGAGTCCCGGCGAGGTGCTGCTCTACCAGGGCCGCTCTTACAAGTCATACCGGGGCATGGGCTCGATCGCGGCGATGACCCAGGGATCCGCCGACCGCTACTTCCAGCAGGAGGTCGCCGACGGCCTCAAGCTGGTGCCCGAGGGCGTCGAAGGCCGGGTGCCCTACAAGGGACTCGTCGGCACCGTCATCCACCAGCTCGTCGGCGGGCTCAGCTCGGCCATGGGCTACACCGGCAACCGCACCATCGCCGAGATGCAGCGCAACTGCACCTTCCGCCGCAGCACCACGGCGGGCCTGCGCGAAAGCCATGTCCACGACGTCACCATCACCCGCGAAGCACCCAATTACCGGGTCGCCGACTGATACCGCCGCGAGGCGGCGATGACACCGGCGGCAAGAGTCCAGGCGGCCCTCGAGCTCTGTGCCCGGATCGAGGCAGAGAAGATCGGGGCCGACGCCGTCATCGAAGGGTATTTCCGCTCCCGCCGCTACGCCGGCGCCAAGGACCGCCGTGCCGTCGCCGACAGGGTCTATGACCTTCTGCGCCGGCGCGCCCGCCTCGACTGGTGGATCGCCCAAACCCGAGACGATCATCCGCCGTCAGATTTCGGCCGGGCGCGGATGATCGCCGCCGTGGTCCTCGCCGACAGCGCGTCTGAGAATGCCGTCGCCGAGCTGTTTAACGGCAGCCGCCATTGCCCCGCGGCGCTGGACGACCGCGAACGCACCCTGGTGAACGCGCTCTGCGGCCGGTCGCTGGACGATGCGGCGATGCCGGATTGGGTGCGCCTGGAAGTTCCCGAGTGGATGTGGCCGGAGCTGCGCGGCACATGGGGCGACCGCCTTCCCGCCGAAGCCGCCGCGCTCAACCATCCGGCACCCCTCGACCTGCGCGTCAACACGCTCCGCGCCAGCCGCGACGAGGCCCGGCGCTCGCTGTCCGCCGACGGCATCGACGCCGAGCCGACACCCATTTCGCCGGTGGGCCTCCGGGTTCCGCGCGCAAGGGTGCGCATCGGCGGCACCGCGGCTTTCCGCAACGGCCTCGTCGAGGTCCAGGACGAAGGCTCGCAGATCATCGCCCTGCTGACCGACGCCCGGCCGGGGATGACGCTGGTCGATTTCTGCGCCGGCGCCGGCGGCAAGACCCTGGCATTGGCGGCCAGCATCGGCGAGGCCAATGGCGAAGAGAGTGGCGGAGTCATCGCCTGCGACATCTCCGCCAGGCGCATGCAGCGGATGACGGTTCGGCTGCGCCGGGCCGGCACTCGCAACGTCCACCGCCGCGTGCTGGCTTCCGAACGCGACCCGTGGATCGCCGAGAACGCCGGGTCGGCCGACCGCGTGCTGCTCGACGTGCCCTGCACCGGCACCGGCACCTGGCGCCGCCATCCCGAGGCCAAGTGGCGCCTGACCCCCGGCGCCGCCCGCGCCGCCGTCGAGCGCCAGCGCCAGATCGTTTTGAGCGCCTGTCGGCTGGTGAAACCGGGCGGCCGGCTGATCTACGCCACGTGTTCCCTGCTGCCGGGCGAGAACGAGCGGCAGGTGGACTGGCTGCCGGCCCGCCGGCCCGAGTTCACGCCCATACCCGTCGGCGAGGTGTGGGCCGAAACCCTCGGCGGTCCCTGCCCGGCAAGCGGCTCGGTGCTGCGGCTGAGCCCAGCGTCCACCGGCACCGACGGCTTCTTCGCCGCGGTATTCAAGCGCCGCGCGGAGTTTCCGGCTCAGGCCTGATACTGGACCGTAAGGAACATCCTTCGACGCGCGTCTGCGCCGCTGCTCAGGATGAGGGTGCAGTTCGTTCTACACCCAATTCCTCATGCTGAGCAGGCGCGGCAGCGCCGTGTCGAAGCATGTCGACCCGGGAAGTCGACCAGGGCCCACATCGGAAGCGGTGGCGCTACAGCCGGACCTCGACACGCGGCAGGCCGGTGTCGGCGGGATCGAAGGCCGGGCGGCATTCGGAGACGCGTTCGGCGGCGATGCCACGGCCGTCGGCGAGATAGCGGCGGAATGCGACGGTGCGCTTGGCGGCGAGTTCGTGCATCGCCGACTCGGCGTCGCGGGCGATCCGCTCGGGTTCCGGCAAGGCGGTCGCCGGCTCCGCCTCTTTCGCGTCCTTCCCAGGCTTCGCTTCGGCAGGAGCCTTGGCGCCGCTCAGATCCTTGGCCGCTTGTTCGATGACCGCGGCGACATGGGCATCGAGGTCGGCCTTGGTCGCCCGGCCGCAGACCCTGATCGACAGCTTCGGACGTTCGTTCAGCAGCGCGACCACGTCGTCGGTATCGGCACGGCCGGCCTCGTCCAGCGCATCCGAGTTGGGCGCGAAGACCACCGGCGGGAACAGGCCGCCGCCGCTGCCCAGGTCCGACAGCATCCCGGCGATTGCCGTCGGTGGAAACAGTTGCGACAGCACGCCACCAACGGCCTTGCCGATGGCCTCGCTGAGATCGACCTCGGGTTCGGCGACGGTTCCGCCGACCGGCAGGGTGAGCTTGATCCGGCCCTCGTCGTCTTCCAAGAGCCCGACAACCGTCTCGATCGGCGCGCCGACATTCTCCGACAGGCGCTGGGCGTCCTCGGCGCTGAGCGGTTCGAACGCGACGCCCAGAAGGTCGATGTCGGCCTGCCCCTCCAAAGTTCTGGCGTCCGCCTTGCCGGCGGCCTCTACGGTCAGGCGGCCGCTGTCGAGGCGGGTGCCGAACATCCGCTCGGCGTAGGGCGACAACGGGTGAAGCTCGACATTCCTCAACGACGCGGTCAGGTCGAAATCCGGCTCCTCCTTCAGTGGCGCGATGGCCCCGTCGATGCCGACTTCGGCGAACTCGTTGATGGTTCCAAGCAAGTGCACACGCATGCTTCGGTCGGGATCGGCGGTATCGATGCCGCGGACTTCCAGTTCCTTGAACCGGACATCGGAGCCGACGGCCGGCTCGACCGAGCCGTCGCGCAGCGCCACGTGGGCATCACGAAGCTGCAGGTCGAGCAGCCCGACATGCCAGCCGGCCCCCTCTTCCGCTCCGGCGTCCACCGGTTCGGCGCCTTCGGCAGCGGGCAGCAGGCGGACGAGCGGCACGCCGTTGATGGAAAAGGCCCCGTCGGCGGCGCGTTCGATGCGCACATCCAGGCCGCGGACGATCAACCGATCGACAACGACACGGCGCTGGAACAGCGCGCCCGGGTCATAGGCGAGGCCCAATTCGACCAGCTGTGCCGGCTGCGCGGTGCCGACACGGAACTCGACCGGCCCGACCCACACCTCGCTCGCCCAGACGTCGACTTCGAGCGTCTCGATGCCGGCGGCGTCGATGCCAAGCGCCTGGAGTTCGTCGGCCAGCAGCGACCGCACAACGTGGCTCGGCACGTAGGTGAGCGCCAAGGCGATGAGCGCACAGACGGCGACGATGATAGCAACAACGTGCAGCCCGCGGCGTCTCTGCACGGGCGGTGCCGGGGTTTTCGATTCGGGGGTGCCGCCGTCGGGGGATTCGGTTTTCGGGGTCATTCTCGCCTTCTCGTTCGCTCATTCGCTCCCCCGCGCCGACCAAACGGGGTTTCGACTGCAAATGAAGGTGACGATTGCGGCATCCTCATGGCGTCGCCGCCCCGCACTGGCTGCTGATATAGTCGCAACGGGGGTCCAGGGTAAGGAGCGGATCGATGTCTCAGGAAAACGCGGCCTACGTCGATCCGACGGCGCGTCTTTACGGCGATGTCACCCTCGGTGAGGGCGCCAGTGTGTGGCCGTACGCGGTACTGCGGGCCGAGTCGAACCTCATCCGCATCGGTGCCTTCACCAACATCCAGGACTTCGTCATGGTCCACATCGGCTACACGTCGCCGACCATCGTCGGCGCGTATTGCTCGATCACCCATCACGTCACCTTGCACGGCTGCACCATCGGCGACGACTGCCTGATCGGCATCGGCGCGACGGTGATGGACGGCGCCCAGATCGGCGCCGGCAGCGTCGTCGCCGGCCACGCCTACGTGCGCGAAGGAACGTCGGTGCCGCCCAACTCCATCGTCATGGGTACGCCGGCCAAGGTGGTCACCACGCGGGACAGCTTCGTCGGCAACCGCCTCAACGCGCATCTCTACCACCGCAATGCCCTGGCCTACGCCCGCGGCGACCACCGCGCCTGGACCGGCCCCGACTACGACGCCTGGTTCGCCGGCATCGAGGCCGAGGTGACCGCCGAACACGCCCGGCGCGGGGACGGTTCGTAGGGCGGGTTCCGTGCAGACGGGCGAGCGGTCGTGGCTGGCGGCGCTGGTGCTGAGCCGCGCGTTCTTCGGGCTGATGTTCATGACCTACGCGGCGTGCCTGCCGGTGCTGACGCGCGAATGGTCGATGACCGGCACGGAGGCGGGTTCCGTGCAGACCGCATTCTCGGGCTGTTTCGCCGTCTCCCTGTTCGTCACCTCGTGGTTTTCCGATCACCTCGGCGCCAAGCGGATCTTCCTGTGGTCCTGCTGGCTTTCCGCCGCCGCAGGGATCGGGTTCGGCCTGTTCGCCCGGTCGTACGAGCAGGCGCTCTTGCTCTATGGCCTCGTCAGCCTCGCCCAGGGCGGTTCGTACACGCCGGCGATCATGCTGGCGGTCCAGGAGCTGCCGGCGGAGCGGCGCGGCGCCGGCGTCGGCTGGGTGCTGGCCGGCATGTCGGTGGGATACGTCGGCTCCATCAGCCTTTCCCAGGGGATGATTGCATTTTCCGGCTACGAGGCCGCGTTCATCGCCTGCGCCCTCGGCTCGGTCATCGCCGCGGCGTTCGGTACGGCCGCAGCCCGCCGCGCAGCGAACCACGTCGCAGGCCCGCTGGCGAAGATGAGCCACGCCGCGGTGCTGACCGACCGCCGCTCCGTGCTGCTGACCGTCGGCTACATGGGGGCACTGCTGGGAGCTGTTTGGCATGTGGGCCTGGGCGCCGGCGTTCTTGATCGCCAGCCTGGGCGGCCGCTTCGCCCTCGGCGCCGTCGGTCTCGGCATCGCCATCGCCCTCGCCCTGCACCTCTCGGCGTTCTTCGCCTCGTTCACCTTGGGGCAGGCCTCGGACCGCTACGGCCGGCGTGCCGTGCTGCTCGGCGTCGCCGCGGTCGGTGCGCTGTGCTCGTTCGGCTTCGGCTGGTCGGGCGGGCTGTCGCCGGCCCTGCTGCTCGCCTTCGCCGCCGTCTATGGGTTCGCCGCGCTGGGCGATTCCTCGGTGCTGTCGACGGCGATGAGCGAGGCCGTGCCGCCGGCCTACCTGGGCCGCGCGCTGGCCGTCCGCTCGATCCTCGGCATCGGCGTGGGCGCGGTAGCGCCAGTGGCCTTCGGCGTCGTGCTCGACCTCAGCACGCCCGAAACCGGCTGGGGCTGGGCGTTCGTGCTGATGGGCATCGGCGGCCTCATCGCAACGGTCTGCGCCGCCCTGCTGCCGTCGGAGGAGAAGCGGACGGCCGATCACAGCCGGCGCGGGAGCGGGCTCTCCTAGGCGCTGCGCTCACTCAACAGCGGTCCGTGGCACGGCTCGGTTTGCTGTCGCCGTTTGCCCCAATGCCGATGTTCGGCCGAACAGGCGGTTCCTCGCGGACCCGATATAGCCGCTCTGAGACACCGTGATACTATGAATGGTTCATCGCCCGCCGATATGGCAACATTTGTAGTTTTTTGCTCAGAGGTTTTGTCCTCGCCCAGCCGTCAACCATCACGGGTCGGGATTCGAACCGGCCGGTTGGCCCGATTCACGTCGGAGGCTCGTTTCGTGAAGTCCATTGTCCTCGCGTTCTTGACGCTGCTGTTCTCGGCCCATGCCCTTGCCGACACTCCCGTTCGCCTGATGACGGAGGAGTTCGCCCCCTACCAGTTCTACGAGGGCGATGGGGACGATCGGAGGATCACCGGCATCTCGATCGAGATCGTCCGGGCGATCCAGAAGAAGCTGGGAAACAAGGATGCCATCAAGGTGCTGCCGTGGAGCCGGGGCCTCAAGCTCCTTGCGAAGCACAAGAACAGCGCCCTGTTCTCGACGGCCAGGACGCCCGAGCGTGAAGGGAAATACAGATGGGTCGGGCCGCTCGCCAAGCTCGAGATCGTGTTCTTCAAGAAGTCGGGGAGTGACGTCACGATCCGGTCGATCGAGGATGCCAAGAAGGTCGGGCGGATCGGTGTCACGAAGAACGTCGCGACCCATGAGATCCTGACCAACATGGGATTCACCAACCTCAACGTCATGCAGAGCGGCGCGGACGAGAAGAACCTCACCCGGCTCGTCAAGGGCCGGATCGACGTTTGGCCGACCGCCTACTACGCAGGCATCTACAGCTCGAAGAAGATGGGCGTCCTGGATCAGGTCGAGTCCATCCCCGATCTTTCGCTGATGACCGGCCACCTCTACATCGCGTTCAACAAGGAGACCGACGACCAGGTCATCTTCCAGTGGCAATCGGCCCTGGATCAGCTCAAGACCGATGGTGTCGTTGACGCCATCCTCAAGAGGTACGATCGATGACTACGGCGATCGGTGGCATCTAGGATTGTGGCCGGTTCTCCGACCATCTTCCGGGGCATCGGTAATGCGGCCCGGCATTGACCAGTCCGTGATCCGCTGGATGCCGTTCCTGGTTCTGTTGCTGGGATTGTGGATGACCGGCGCGGTCCAGGCCGCTGAAGGGCCGGAGGACGGCCAGGCGGTCGCCGATAAGATCGCCGAATTCACCACCAAGCCGATCTACAATCTGGACACCGACCATCTCCTGACGAGTCTCGAGACCTACCTCGAGGAAAGACCGGCGATCAAGGCGCTCACGATCACCGAAACGATCGACGACGAGCGCCTGCTGACCTACTACCGTCAAAGCGGCAAAGCGGTCTACGACCGGCCAATCCCCGACGACCTTCTCAAGCTTCAGCGCTTCACCGCGTTCTCCGTTTTCGAGGGCGAGCAGATCGGGCTTGTCGAGGTCTACTATTCCGGTGCAACCGGCATCCGATTGAGCGAGGAGGAACGGGCCTGGCTGGCCGACCATCCCCGCATCCGTGTCCACAACGAGTCCGACTGGCCGCCCTTCAATTTCGCCGAGAACGGAGCGCCCCGGGGGTATTCGATCGACTACATGAACCTGCTCGCCGAACGCGTCGGGCTCCAGGTCGAGTACGTCACCGGCCCGTCTTGGAACGAGTTCATGGGCATGATGCGGAGCGGCGAGCTCGACGTCATGCTGAACATCGTCAAGACGCCGGATCGATTGGAATACCTGCTTTTCACCCCTCCCTATGCCGACAACCCCAATGCCATCCTGAGCCGGCGGGGAGCGTTGTACGAGAACCTCGAACAGCTGTCCGGCAAGACGGTTTCCTTGCCCAAGGGGTTCTTCTTTGAGGAGATCCTCAAACGCGACTTCCCCGATATTGAGCTCAATCTGGTCCGAAACGTGCTCGAAGCCATGAAGGAGGTCAGCTTCGGCCGGGCCGACGCCGCACTCGGCGAACTCGCGGTCCTCAATCACCTGCTCGGCGAACACATGATGACCGATCTGGTGGTTTCCGGCGAAGTGGACCTGGGCGACCCGGAACTGTCTCTCCTGAACATTGCCACACGCGAGGACCTGCCGATCCTTGCCTCCATCCTGACCAAGGGCGTGGAGTCGATCACGTTGAAGGAGCGGCGGGCGCTGCGGGCGAAGTGGCTGGGTGTCGGCGAACGCCGCGAACCCTCGGCGCCAAGCGTTGCTCTGACGCCCGCCGAGAGGGCCTGGATCGAGGCCCATCCAAAGATCCGCTTGGCGCCCGATCCGGACTTTCCGCCGATCGAGTATTTCGACGAGAACGGCGAGTACGTGGGCCTCGCCGCCGACTTGGTGCGGATGATCGCGGAGCGGACCGGGCTCGAGATCGAGATCGTCCGCAAACGCGATTGGGGCGAGGCACTGGAGGCGTTCCGAAACCGCGAAGTGGACATGGCCGGGTCGATGGTGGAGGACGACGACACCCGGCAGTTCATGAACTTCACGACGCCCTATGAGGAGTTCCCCTCGGTGCTGATCGTCCGCAACGATCGGCAGGGCAGCGTCCGGCTGGCCGACCTGGCTGGTCAGAAGGTGACGGTCGTATCGGGCTGGCCGGAAGAGAACTGGCTGCGCGAAAACCACCCCGAGATCGAGGTGATCGCCGTCCCGGACAACGTCACCGGCCTCGACATGGTCGCGTTCGGCGATGCCGAGGCGATGCTCGGCTTCCTGCCGACTGCGTCCTACTACATCACCAAGCGTGGGATGACGAACCTGCGCATCGCCGGCCGAACCGACCTGGCGTTTGCCGACGCCACCGCGGCGCGGAGCGACTGGCCCGAGCTCATCAGCATTCTTCAGAAAGGTCTCGACAGCATCTCGCAGACCGAGCGCCTGGAATTGACGCGCCGCTGGATCGCGGTCAGCGGTCAAGATGTGGCCGCCGATGCGGCCGAACAGGCAGAGGCTCCACGGGAAACCTCCCAGACCATCCAGGTCTTCGTCGCGTTGAGCGTCGCCCTGTTGGCGGTTTTCGGCCTGATTGCCTTCATCCTCACCCGATCGAAGCAAGAGGGGGATATCGCCGCGTACTTCGGCGCACCCGGGTTCCGATTGGCCATCCTCGCTGGTCTCAGCGTGCTGGTCGCCGTCGTCGCGATCATGAATTGGCTGGCGATCACGGACAGCCGGGACCGGTCGGTCGAGAAGATCAAACGGGAACTCCAGATCGTCCTTCACACGTCGATCGACGGGCTGAACATGTGGGTCCGCGATCGTGAGGCATTTCTGGAACAGCTCGGCCGGGACCCGAAGCTGGTCGGCATCACGCGCCGGCTTCTCTCGACCGCGCGCGATCCAGAAACGCTCGCGCAAAGCCAGGCTCTCGCCGATGCCCGCGTGTTCTTCGCGTCGAACGAGCTGTTTGGTTCGACCGGGTTCTTCATTATCGCCCCGGACCGCATCAGCATCGGCTCGCGACGGGATGCCAACGTCGGCACACGGAACTTCATCGCCGATATCCGACCTGATCTCATCGATCGGGCATTCGGCGGCGAACCTGTGTTCGTACCGCCGATCCGCTCCGACGTGCAGATCGGCTCGGCATCCGCAGACGCCGACCACCAAAAACCGCTGACCATGTTCTTCGCCGTTCCGATCACCGACCAGAGCGGCGCCGTCCTGGCCGTGCTGACCGAACGTATTTTGCCGTCAGGACCGCTTTCGGAGATTTTGCGTTTCGGACGGATCGGTGAAACCGGCGAGACCTATGCCTTCAACGCGGAAGCGAAGATGGTCAGCGAGAGCCGCTTCATCGATCAGTTGCGGGAGATCGAATTGTTCGACCGCGGCCCCGGGGACTCGCCCGAGATCGACATCCGCGATCCGGGCGGAAATCTGACCGAAGGCTATCAGCCGACGGCACCGCTGGACCAGCAACCCTATACGCTGATGATGGCCGACGCGTTGCGTTTGCGCGAGGAAGGGCCGAACCACGACCACGCTGCCCACGGCCACCGGGGCACGGATCACCCGTACAACACCAATGGATACCGTGACTACCGCGGCGTTCCGGTGGTCGGCGCTTGGACGTGGCTCAAGCATCTCGACTTCGGCCTGACGTCCGAGGTCGATCACGCCGAGGCCTACGCCGACTACCTGCTGTTCCGGCGCAACCTCGTGGTGATCTCCGGACTCGCGACGCTGCTCGCCGTCGGCGCAACCCTGTTCACCTTGTTGCTCGGTCAGCGGGCGCACCGCTCCCTCAGCCGGGCTCGTGACCAGCTTGAGATCCGCGTCGAGGAGCGGACCCACGAACTGGCGGAGAAGGAGGGCCAGCTCAGCCTCGCCATGAACAGCATGTCCGACGGCATGTACATGCTCGACAAGGACATGAGCTACGCCCTGTTCAATGAGCAATACCGGAATTTCATGGACCTCGGTAGCGACCTCATCCACGTCGGCGCGCCGGTCGAGGATGTCATTCGCGCCCATGCCGTGCGGGGCGACTACGGCGACGGCGATATCGACGAGATCGTCGAACAGCGGATGGAAGCACTGGCGAGCAAAGACGCAGGCGAGCGGGAAATGCGGCTCGCCGAAACATCCCGTGTGTTGCATCTGCGCAAGGCCGCGATCGGAGCGGGAGGAGCCGTCGTCACTATCAGCGACATCACTGAACGCATCAAAGCCGAACGGTAGATCAAGGAAAACGAGCAAAAAATCCGACGCATCTTCGAAACGGCGGACGAAGGCATCTGGGTTATCGACAACGACCAGAAGACATTGGAAGTCAATGACGCCATGTGCCGGATCCTGGGCCGCCGGAGCAGCGAAATCTTGGGCCGGGAGCCCTCGGAGTTCGTCGACGAAGACAACGCGATCGTTCTTCGGGAACAGGCGGCGCGACGAAGCCGTCAAGAAGCCGGTGCCTACGAGCTGGCGTTGTCGAGGCCCGATGGCTCCCAGGTGCACTGCCTGTTGAATGCCACGCCAATGTTGGACGAGAACGGCGAGAAGGTGGGTTCCTTCGCCATGGTGACCGACATCATGGAGCGAAAGCTGGCGGAGGAAAAACTGAAGGAGGCCTTCAACGTCATCTCCAGTTCCATCGACTACGCCAGCAACATCCAGCGCTCGCTTCTGCCCAGCGAGGCCTTCCTGGCCGAGGACCTCGCCGAGCACTTCGTTTTGTGGGAACCGAGAGACGTGGTCGGCGGCGACCTCTACTGGTATCGGCGCTGCAAGGGAGGCTTCATCATCGTGCTTGCCGACTGCACCGGCCATGGCGTCCCTGGCGCATTTATGACCATGCTGGCGACAGGCGCGCTTGACCGCGCCTTGCGGGACTACCCCGATGGGGATCCGGCGCTTCTGTTGCCGGTCTTGGCCGTGTGAAAACGGTCGGGCGGATGCGCTTGTAGCTTGGTTGGCGTCGCTGGGCCTTGGGTTGCGCTGTTTTGGCGCGAAGTGGGGCCTTTTGGAGGGGCTGAGAGCGTCT
>Ga0056135_10000277_pt1 | contig 14992 bp, 17 predicted proteins | sample WorMetG1aBELIZE1_FD_67481 | JGI IMG/M metagenome (GOLD analysis project Ga0056135, IMG submission 67481) | Marine gutless worms symbiont microbial communities from Max Planck institute for Marine Microbiology, Germany - Inanidrilus... ...
GCATGACGGCTTCCTTTGTCTCAAATCCAGGCCGCCAATATCGCCGCCAAAAAACGGCACAGCGGCAACCGCAGATCAAATCCGACGAACTGAAGCCGAGTTTTCACACAGCCACGGGATTAGGCGGACCTTCCGGCAACGCTATTGTATCGTCCGCTCCATGGTCTCTCAGTTGTTCGAGATCGGTCACATCAAGTGTGAGAACCTGCAGCTCACGACACGCGAGAGGCGTTTCCGGAAGTGACTTCGCCGGCGGATGCACGGGAGACAAGAGATGGGCTGGTTTCGCCAGCAGATGTCCAGGTGCCCCAAACAAAAAAAGGGCGGCCTCCGCGAGACCGCCCCTCTCGTAAACTCGTGTAGCGGAGCCTCTAGTTGAGACCCGCGTGGTACGCCTGCAGGACCTTGACGAGTTCAGGCCGCGAGAACGCGCTCGGAATGACTTCGCCCTCGGTGTGTGGCTCGGAGTACGGCCGGCGGTCAATCGTGCACCTGACGGTTGTCTTCGGGCGCTTCGTCGCGGGCGTACATGCCGTAGTCGCGCATCACCTGTGCGACGCGAAGCCGGTAGTCCTCGAACACGCCGGCGCGGCCGTTGCGTTGCGCCGACCGGTGCTCGGCAAGTTTCCGCCATTGCTGTACGGACTGTTCATCCCTGAAAAAGGACAGTGACAACAGCTTGTCGGGATCGCTGAGGCTTTGGAAGCGTTCCACTGAGACAAACCCGTCGACTTCTCGAGCCAGAGGCAAAAGGACGGCGGCAATATCAAGATACTGCTCCTTGCGACCATCTGCCGGATGAACCTCGAAGATGACGGCGATCATGACCCGATCCTCGAGCCCTGTGGCGCTGATGCCAGTTTCAGGAAGGTGCGATCTTCCCTGACCAGGAATCTCTCACGTTGAGCGAACTCGTAGTTTTTCCGGCCAAGCGGATCGTCGGACAGCCTTTGCCGGTAGCTTTCGTAGGCGGCAAGGTTCTCTATGTTGTAAACCCCGTAGGCAAGCGTACTAGAGCCTTCATAAGGGGCGAAATAGCCGATCAGATCCGCACCACAGCGCGGGATCGCTTCGCCCCAGTTACGGGCATATTGCTCAAACTGCGATTTCTTGGTCGGATCAATGTGGTATCGGATGAAACAGGTAATCATCAGCATCTCCATAGTTCGATCATTGACGAACTATGGCATATTGCACCTCGATGATGCTTCGGTTACGATCGAACTATGAAAGAAGGACCGGACATCGCCCTTCTGGGTTCGTTGATTGGAGACCCGGCGAGGGCAAACATCCTGATTGCGTTGATGACCGGCAAGGCGCTCACGGCAAGTGAACTAGCGGCCGAAGCCGGTATTACGTTGCAAACGGCCAGCTCGCATCTGAGGAAGCTGGAGGGTGCCCGCTTGCTGCGCCAGCGCAAGCAGGGCCGGCATCGCTATTTCGCACTGGCCGGTGAGGACGTGGGCAGCCTGCTCGAGGCGATGATGGGTATGGCCGCCAAACGGGGTTTGCTTCGCACCAGGACGGGTCCGCGCGACATCGCGCTTCGAAAGGCGCGCGTTTGCTACAACCATTTGGCCGGCGATTTCGGGGTGTTTCTCTACGACGGCATGATCGCCAACGGTCAACTGCGTGAGGCCGCTGAGGACGTCACGCTGACATCGTCAGGGGAGCAGTTTGTGGCGAGCTTTGGCATCAACTTGGAAGAGATATCAAAAGGCCGTCGCCCCCTATGCAAATCCTGCCTCGACTGGAGTTCGCGCCGCAACCATTTGGCCGGTTCGCTTGGAACAGCATTTCTACAACGTTTTAGTGATCTGGGCTGGGCATCCCGGCAGGAAGGATCCAGAGTCGTTGTCTTCAATAAAATAGGCGAACGAGAATTCAGAAAGGTGTTCAGCAACTAACGTGGCGCCTCCCGCACCACTGTTTTATGGACGGTCTTTAGTCCGTCAGTGGGGGTCTGGCCAAAAGTTCCGCTGGCGGGCGGGTCGCCCCAGCGGGACTCCAGGTGCCCAAAAAAGGGGCGGCCTCCGCGAGACCGCCTCTCTTGATAAGTTCGTGCAGCCGAGCCGCTAGTTCAGGCTGGCGTAGTACGCCTGCAGGACCTTGACGACCTCGGGCCGGGAGAACTCGGAGGGGATTTCCTCGCCCTCGGAAAGACGCCGGCGTTGTTCGGTGCCGGAGATATGGACCTGGTCCTCCTTCGGATGCGGGCAGGTCTTGGCCGTGGCCATGCCGTAGCACTTCTTGCAGTAGAACGTGATGTCGATCTTCAAGGGTTTGGTTTCGAGCGCGCCGTCCCACAGCGTATCGAAGATGTGCTGGGCGTCGAAGGGGCCGTAGTAGTCGCCGACGCCGGCGTGGTCGCGCCCGACGATCAGGTGCGAGCAGCCGTAGTTCTGGCGGATCAGGGCGTGGAACAGGGCCTCCCTCGGGCCGGCGTAGCGCATCTCGATGGGGTAGCCGGCCTGGATCACCGTCCCCTTGACGAAGTAGTTGTCGATCATCTCCTGGATCGCCCGGGTGCGCACCTCGGCCGGGATGTCGCCCGGTTTCAGCTTGCCCAATACCTGGTGGATGAAGACGCCGTCGGTGACCTCGACGGCGATCTTGGCCAGGTGTTCGTGGCTGCGGTGCATGGGGTTCCGCGTCTGGAAAGCGGCGGCCCGCGACCAGCCCTTTTCGGCGAACAACGCGCGGGCCTCGGCCGGGCGGATGTAGAGGTCCGGGTATTGCTCCGGATAGACGCCCTCGCTCAAGCAGGTGACGCGGCCGCCGAGGTTGACCGGGCCCTGCGCCATGACCCGCTGCACGCCCGGGTGGTCCGCATCGGTGGTGCGGTAGATGTGCTCGCATTCGACCGTCTTGTCAGGCGAATACTTCTCGGTCACTTCCATGACCGCCATGATCGTGCCGGTCTCGGCGTCGACAAGGGCCACTTCCTCCTCGATGCCGATCGAGTCGGCGAGCTCCTGTTCGGCCGACAGCGTCACCGGGATCGGCCAGAAGGTGCCGTCGGCGAGCTTCATGTCATGGCAGGTGCCGGACCAGTCGGCTTCGCCCATGAAACCGTCCAAGGGCGTATAGGCGCCCATGGCGAGCATCGAGATGTCCGACACCTCGCAGCTCGTCATCGGCACTTTCTTCAGGTTTTGCGCCCGTTCCATCTCGGCGGCGCGTTCGGTTTCGGGGGCAAGCAGGGGCTTCAAGGATCCACCGCCATGCGGTTGAACCAGCTTCGACATGAAATGTCTCCCTTCAAATCAAAAAAGGCGTTCCGATATAAAAGTCCTGGCCTCTTTTACCAAAAGGTTTGCACTGACCGTCAACAATAATTTATAAAAATGGAATATGTTAACCGGGTGAGGCAATCGGCAGAAGCCGGGAATACGTGCGTATGTAAGCTGAACGGGTTCGGCCAGCCCCATCGCGGGCCCCTGAATACGTCACGGGCTCCGGCGGTACAAGTCCCGGAAAAACCATAATTTTCCGGGGGAATGCGGGGCGGCGCCATGACCCGCTCGACGAACCGATGGCCCGTGCGTTGGACGCCGACCGCGCACGGGAGGCAAATGCCATCCGCTCCAGGTCTCTGGCGGCGGTGGCCAGGAAATGACACCAACGACCCGAACCGGAACCAGACGCCGGGCCCGGCCCGGCCACAAGAAGGAAGAGGGACCACGGATGTTTACGGTAGACGAGCACAAGACCCTGATGGTGCACCGAGCGATCGTCGGTTTGCTCGACGATCATCCGAACATTGCAGCCCGCGCCCGGGCCAAGCTCGACAAGATCCGCGCCGAAAGCCCTGAGCGGTCGGACTTGTGGGACCGCTGGGCGGCGCTCCTCGACCTGCCGGCGGAACGGATGGCCGACGTGGTCCTCGCCGATACCCCGGACGGCGGCCTCTTGCGCGCCAACTCGCCGCTCTTCGAGGCCTTGAGCATCGGCGAGCGCAACATCCTGTGGCAACGGGTCGGCCTGATGCAGTTCATGGACCACTATTTCGAGGCGGCCGGCGACCTCGATCTCGACCGCGACGAACAGGCCGCCATCACCGGCCTCGCCGCCGACGACCTCGAGGCCTGGGAACAGGCCGGACCGGGACAGATGCGCCGCGGTCAGTTGGAATGCCTGAAACGGATCATCGCGTTGCACACGGCTCTGGTCCGCACCGGTGCCGAACAGGACGCCCGGCGCCTGTGGCTTCGGCGCGAGAGCCCGACGTTCGATGCCACACCGCTCCACATGCTGATGGACGGCCGCGCCGCGGAAGTCCTCGAAAGCCTCACCGGTGCCGCCCAGATCACGCTCGGCCCCGGCGACCTGCCGCGCATGGGCAACGCCTGAAAATACCGGCGCATATCGCTTCCCTGGAAATCTCAGCACGGGGTCGCACGGGAAGGGCTTGGACCTTTCCAAACCGTCAAGCCCGCGCATGACGTTATTATCAGGTCTCAGACACCCTAAGAAATGTAGGTCTCGCCCTCGTCGTCGATGGCGATGGTGCCGGCCTCGACCAGTTGTTCGGCGATGGCGAGGACGGCGTGGCGCGCCGCCTCGACGTCGCTCACCTTGACCTCGCCCAGATGCTCGATCTCGTCGGCCAGCAGTGCCCGGGCCCGCTCCGACATGTTCTGCGCGAACAGCATGACGATATCCCGCGTCGCGCCCTTCAGCGCCATGGCGAGATCGGTGCGGTCGATATGGCGCAGCAGCTCCTGGATGCCGCGGTCGTCGACGCGGACCAGGTCCTCGAAGGCGAACATCAGCGACTTGATATGCTCCGCCGTCTGCGCGTCGTGCTCTTCCAGCTGCTTCATCATACGCCCGCGCTTGTCCTCACCCATGCGGCTGAGAATGTCGGCGACGTGTTGCGAGGGTCCGGGGCGTCGGGCCATCAAGGTCTCCCCCAATCGGGTTGCGCTACCTGGAAGCTATAGCAGATGGCCGGGGCGGGGGACAGCCGGGGTTTGGGTGGGTTAGGGGACTCTTGATAATGGAGAAACTGAGTTTCTAGAGGGCCCTCCGGGACATGCCGGGAAAGACAAGGGAATACGCGGTGCTCAGGGGCGCCACCACGAATTACACGCCGCACCAATTGGTTTTTAAGTACGCGCCGCAACGCGTGAATCCGGCACTTGAAATTGGAGGGGCCAATAGTCTGTTTATTCCATTTCCAGACATAATAGCGCTCGTCGCAGGCTGAACGCTTGAGACCGCAGCTAATGGACAAAAGCGGTCGCCGAGGTTGGATAGGCGATAATTGCCCGCGGTGCCGCGGGTTGTTTGATTTCAGTCTGCAATAAAGGAGTTACGAACCACGTTAGGGAACCGGATTGCCGCCTAAATCGGACCCGCAGATCCGGCAAAACTGATCCAGATGACGTAATGTTTCGTACCATTGTATGCGACCGGCTCTATTGCCAGGGGTCACCAATGGTTAAATCATTCGCGCTTTCAGATGGTATGTTATTGGGCTACTCGTGTATCGATGATGAGCATCGGGCCCTCGTCGAGTTACTGAACGATCTGGCCGACCTTCCTGCCGGTTCTGATCGGGAACGGATCGCGGCGACCCTCGACGAGTTCATCGACGCTTTCGAGAGGCATTGCCAATCAGAGGTCGAGGTCTTTGGCAAACTCGGCTATCCCAAGACCGAGTCCCATGAGAGCCACCACGAAGAATTGGTTGGAAAGCTGAAGGAACTCAGGGAAAGGGAAGGGAACCCAGACGACTTGTCCAGCGAGGCCCTGTGGATCCTCCTCGAGGAAGCGATCCGGGAGGACCTGCAGGCCAAGTCTTTCCTTCAATACAACGGCGTCACTGACTGATCTTGATGCGTCCCGTTCAAGTGCGCCCGCCACATCGGTCGGATGCCGTTTTATCGGCACTCCGCTCATTCGAGCGGTTGGCCGATCAGGTCTTCCACCGCTTCGATTACGCGGACCTCATCGACGGGTTTTGACAGAAAAAGATCGCAACCGGCATCGTGTGCTTCATCCCGGTTGTCTTGCGTGGCGTGCGCCGAGAGCGCGATGACGGGGATGTGCCGGGTGTCCGGATGAGAGCGGATCTGGGGCAAGACTTCCCATCCGGTCATGCCCGGCATGTTCATATCGAGAATGATCAGGTCGGGACGGTCGGACCGTGCCCGCGCAAGCCCCCGGTCGCCGTCCTCCGCTTCGATCGTATCGAAGCCAAGATTCCCGAACAATATCTGCAAACCCTCTCGGAACAGGGGCTCGTCATCAATGATCAGAATCCGTTTCATAGACCTCTCCCACACACACCGGGTTCGGTTTCGAGGAATCACGACATCGTCGGTCCCGTCGACAAAAACACCGCTACCCGAGCTTATCCAATTCCTTCTGGAGGCGGCCTTTCATTTCTTCGGGGTCGACGTCCTTGCGGATGTAGTCGCGCGCCCCGGAGAAGATGCAGTCCTCGACGACCATCATGTTGTCGACCGACGTGAGCATGACGACGTTGGCGCCGGGGTCTTCGGCGAGGATGGCCTTCAGCGTGCTGATCCCGTCCCTGACCGGCATCTCGATGTCGAGAAGTACAAGATCCGGCTTTTCGATCCGGTAGAGGTCGAGCGCGACCTCGCCGTTTTCCGCTTCGCCAGCGACTTCTGCGCCGAGTGACGCGACCAGGGCGCTGGCCATTGTCCGCATGGCCTGCATGTCGTCGACGACCAGGACACGTGTCTTCGATTCTCCCGGCATTTTCCGTCTCCTTCCTTCGAAACAAGATCATTCCACGATAAGGTCACGAAATCCCAACGACGTTAAACAGTCGACGAGCGGTGGCGACGGGTTTTTAAGGGCAAAAGTCCCGCCGCGTTCCGCGATTTCCTTGGAAACCGCGACGAGAACCTGAATGCCGAGCGTCGTCACCCGTTCCACCTCGTCTCCTAAAACCTCGATGCTCTCGGCCCCGGCCATGGCATCGAGGAGCGCCTTGCGAACGGTCGGTGCAGTCGCGTTATCGAGGGTCGACGGCAACCGGTAAGTCGGTCGGCCGGAATTGTCGGTGTGCGGCTCCGTTGGTGGTTCGGTTGTCCCTCGTTGCGGCCCCGGCTCAACTCCAGCCGTCGCTGCTTTCAGGGCTTCGGCGAGGCCGCCCCACGCCGCCGGGTCGGTCGCTTCATCCTGCTCGGCCTTTTGGATCAAGGCGGTCAGCACATCATTGGCTTCGACCAACTTGTCGACGATTTCACTGGACACCGGGACAGCGCCATCGCGAATCGCGCCGAGCAACGCTTCATAGGCGTGTGCGAAGGACGCCACGTCCTTCAGGCCCCAGGCGCCGCCGCCGCCTTTTGCCGAGTGGACCGCGCGGAAAACCGCATTCACGTCCTCAGGGTCCGATCGATCGAGTGATTCCGCCAGACCGGCCAGTCTCTCCGCCGCATCGGTCAGAAGCTCCGAACACTCCTCGAAATACATTCTTCGCGCTTCGGCTAGGGCCGGGTCCAGGGTTGCGTTCATGGCATGTCGCCCGGTTCGACGCCGGCCGCGAGGGCAATCACGGGTTTATTGGACGATGTCACCGAGCACCTCCGAAATGTCGTCTTCCAGGCTGTCCGTGCGGATGAAGGAGAACTCTCCCGGGATGCGCGCATCCAGGTCGCCGGCATCGGCTGAACTGGTCAACAACGATACCCTCGTATTTCGAAGAAAGGAAATGGCCGATATGGCACGGCCCAAATCGATGCCGCTCAGCGTCTCCATTTGAACCGACGACACGACCAGGCCTGGTCGGTTTTCCACGATCAACTGGAAGGCCTCGACGGAAGACCCCGTGGAAATCACCTGACAGCCCTGTTCCGTCAGGAAAAATTCGGCCAGTTGGCGCATCGCCGCCATCGGCGTCGCCAACACGATCTTGGTCTCATGTAGGGCACGAGGTGCCTGTGTGGCGCCTGCTAGCGCCGGGACCGTTGCGAACAGGCCGACAGAATTTCCTCGGCCACTTTTCTCAGCGGCACTTGCCGCTGCACCGCCCCCATTTCGGCAGCGACGCGCGGCATTCCGTAGATCATCGACGTCGCTTCATCCTGACCCAAGGTGATGCAACCGGCGTCCCGCATTTCCAGCAACCCGGCAGCTCCGTCCTTGCCCATGCCCGTCAAGAGGACACCGATCGCTCTATCCCCGGCGACGCGCGCGGCAGAACGAAAGAGAACGTCGATCGAAGGCCGATGCTGGCTAACGCGTTCATTTTGATCCAGACGGCAGACAAAGGCGCCGTTAACCCGATCCACGCTCAAGTGCCAGTCACCTGGTGCCAGGTAGAGATGACCGTTGGAAAGTCTCAAACCGTCCCCTGCCTCGATGACCGTCAACTGACCGATGGCGTCCAACCGCTCTGCGAACCGTCTTGTGTACTCCTTCGGCATATGTTGGGCATAGAGGATCGGAGGGGTATCGCCAGGCAGCGCTTCGACGACGTGACGCATGGCTTCGACGCCGCCGGCCGACGCTCCGATACAGATCACGAACTGGGATTGGGCGATGGCAAGGGAAGTTTTTACGGGCCGGTTCGTCACCGGCGTCGCGTTCAGGCCGACCCCACCGACCTTGGCCCGCGACGCCGCCTTCACCTTCTCCAGGATCTCATCCGACTTCTCGGCTAAAGAGGTATCCAGGTTAACGGAAGACTTGCTGACAATATCGACGGCACCAATCTCCAAGGCGCGCAAGGCGGCTTCGGAGTTCGCCCGCGTGTATCCGGAGATCATGACCACCGGAGTCGGGCGCAAACGCATGATCTTCTCGAGAAAGGTAAGGCCGTCCATGCCCGGCAGTTCCACGTCCAGCGTGACGACGTCGGGATTAAGGTCCTTCATCTTCCGCCGCGCGACCTGAACATCCGGGGCCGTGCCGAGCACGTCGATTTCGGGGTCTTGCGAAAGAATTTCCTTCAGGATCTTCCGCATTACCGCCGAATCCTCGACAATCAGGACCTTGATTTTCGACACCGTACCCCCCGCTCGTAACGTTCCTTAAAAAAGCTCAACATCGCCGGCCCCGCTCGTTTGCAGCAGTTTGTGCCGGTATCGTTCATCGGCGCGTACAACATGATGGACCATGTCGTCACGAATCAGCTTCACGCGGGCTAGGCCCGTCGCCGGAACGAATTCGACCCGTCTCGGCACCTGGCCGCCGATGTCCCGGGCCGCGATCGGCATTCGTTCCCGGGCCAGGTAGTCCATAGCGAATGTGGCGTTTTGATTGCCGACCGGTCTCGCCGCACCGAACAGATCCGAGCCGCCGAATATCTTGACCTCCATCCGATTGCGCGGGCAGCCACGTGACAGGATCTCGTTGACCAGGACCTCCATGGCATGAGCACCGCAGCGCAGATCCGTGCCTGATCGATCACCGCGCGCACCGATTCCGGCCGGCAGCATGAAATGGTTCATGCCGCCGATCCCCGTTTTCGGATCACGAAGGCAAACGGCGATACAGGATCCGAGGACAGCAGTGAGGACCTCGTTACCGCCGGCGGTGACGAAATAGCTCCCCGGGCCGACGCGTACCATATCGCGCTTTGACGTGGGGTCGAAAAAGCGGCGGATTCCATCCGGCGATCCCGCGTGCTGACGCGTCAATCTTGACGCCAGGACGGTCCCGGTCATGTCCCTCTCCGCCTGTAGATCGTATCGCCTTCCCGAGAAAGACCGGGGCCGGGAGACATCATCGTTTCCGAACTGCCGAGGTAGAGCCAGGCGCCCGGCCGTAGGATGCCGGCCAATCGCTCGATCAGTTGGTCCTTCGTCGGCCTGTCGAAATAGATCATCACATTGCGACAAAGAACGGCGTCGAACTCGCCGCGCATTGGCCAGGGACCCAACAGGTTGAGTTTCTTGAAAGTGATCAGTTTGCGGACGCTATCCTTGACCCGCCAGCGCCGCTCACCCTTGGAGCACTCGACCTCAAAAAAGCGCCGACGGTCTTCCGGACCAACGGCTTCGATGGCGTTCTCTCCGTATACGCCGGCCGACGCCCGCTCCAGCATGTCGGTGTCGATGTCGGTCGCCAACACGCGAACATTGGTGCCGGCGATGTTTTCGCCCAGGGCCCGAAGGATCGAAATCGCGATCGAATAGGGTTCTTCTCCCGTTGAACAGGCCGTCGACCAGATCCGTATGCGGCGCGACTGGCCTCGCCGAATCCGCTCCCGGCAATCGGGAATGACGACGTCGCGGAGGTGATCGAAGTGGGTCTCCGAACGAAAGAACTTTGTCAGATTGGTCGTCAGGGCGTTGACGAGGACGGCTGTCTCGCCGCCGTCTTCGTCACGTTCCAACAAACGAACGTAATCGCGGAATGAGGTCAGTCCGAGGTGCCGCAGGCGCCGGCTCAATCGGGTATAGACCATTTGCGCCTTGTGTTCACCGAGGTCGATCCCGGTGCGCCGGCTGGCGAGGTCTGAAATGATCCGGAAATCGTCCCGGGTCATGGGAAACTCCCGATCATTGCCGAAGGGATTGATCCTGATCATGCGGTTACTGAGCGAAATGATGGCATAGCTGCGAATTATCGGTGCCCGAACGGCAAGCCGCTCAGAACTCCTCCCACCCCTCGTCGTTATCGAACCCGCCTGAGGCGCCCGAGTTCCCAATTTCCGTTCGTCCCGTTCGATCTGGCGCGGCTTTGCGCCTTTCCGGGTTTCGGCTTAGCGGCGCTGAGCGAACCTTTTGGTTTCCGGTTGAAAAGAAAGAAACAGAGTCGAGCAGGAACCGCGACTGATCCTCAAGGGCCCGCGTCGACGCCGCATATTGCTCGACCAGGGCCGAATTCTGCTGCGTCATTTGGTCCATCTTCGACACAGCGGCATTGATTTCCTGGACGCTGTTCGACTGTTCCCGGCTGGCCACGGAGATTTGGGAAATGAGATCAGCCACCGTACCGACCGATTCGACGACCTCGCCCAAGGACGTCCCGGCTTTGGTGACCAAATCGACGCCGTTCTTGACCTCGCTCTCGCTGCCGGCGATCAAGTCCTTGATCTCCTTAGCCGCTTCTGAGGAGCGGAGGGCCAGTTTGCCGACCTCCGAGGCGACCACGGCGAACCCTTTGCCGGCGTCACCGGCCCGGGCCGCTTCGACAGCCGCGTTAAGGGCCAGAAGGTTGGTCTGAAAAGCGATTTCATCGATAACGCCGATGATGTCCGAAATCTTTTGCGATGACTCCTCGATGTGTCCCATGGCCTCGACCGCCTCGGCCACAACCTTACCGCCTTTATTGGCGCGCTCACGGGTGGCCGCGGCTATCTTGTTGGCTTCCTCGGCGTTACCGGCGTTTTGAGTAACCGTGGTGGCGACTTCTTCCATGGATGCCGCCGTTTCCTCGATGTTGGCGGCCTGTTGTTCGGTGCGGTGCGACAAATCGAGGCTACCGGCGTTCATCTCGGTGGACGCGTTGCTGACCTCGCTGGCGGCGTTGTTGATCGTCTCCACCGTCGCACGCAGCCGTTCGAGGGCGACCTCGATGCTCTCGGTGATGTCACCGAACACGCCTTCATAACTGCCGGAAACGCGGACCGATAAATCGCCATCGGCCAGCGACCGGGCCGCTGTGGCCACCTCATCCAATACGCGCCCAACCGTTTCTGAAACTTCATTCATGGACCGCGCCATCGTCTGCAGGAATTCATTGTCGGTATCGAGATTGACCCGTTGGTCCAGTTTGCCGGCGTTGACGGCCTCGAACACGGACGCCAGGGCGGTTTCCATGGCGACCTCATCGGTCCGGTCCTCCCATTCGACAACCGTTCCCAATCGCTGTCCTTCCTGATCGAAGATCGGATTTGAGACGTGGGTGAAAACGCGTCCGCCTGTATGGATTTCGCTGACGTGCTGATGTTTCAGGGAATCCATGAGTTGGCGCTGATGGTTCGCGTCTTTATGGAAGTCGTCCATACTGACGCCGATCAAACTATCGACACTGAAGTTCGGCAGGTCGCGGCGGAGGTCTTGTTCGGCGTTCTTGAACATCTCGCGCATCGCACGGTTCATGAAGGTGATGGTGTGATCGGTATCGGCGATCATCACATTGGCTTTCGTAAATTTGAGGGCCGACGTGACGATGGCGCTGCTTTCTTGCATGGCCAATCGATCGAATGCGTTGGCCTTGAAGGTTTCGAGGGCCTTAGCCATTCGACCGATCTCGTCGTCGTAGTCCGTCGCTGGGACGGCAGTGGTGACATCGCCTGCCGCCAAACTCTTTGTCGCCTCGGTCAAGGCCTCGATGGGCCGTGAGATGGAATACAGGATCATCATGCCGAGCGTGACGAAAACAACTATCGCCGCAAGGCCGACGACCGTGATGGTCGTCTCGGCCGTTTCGACGACCTCTTCCGATCGCTGTTGGGCACGCTCCAATCCTGTTACGGCAAAATCGAACAACTCCTTCAAATGGAGTTCGATGATGCGAAACGTCTGATCGAGCGTGTTGAAGTCGGCCTTGTTGGCGAGATAGGTGCTTCCATACTCGCGCATCGCCGCCTGATAATCATCGACCAGTTCGGTGATTTCGCCTTTCGCCGCATCGTCCAGAAAGGCCCCTTCCAGAAGCGTATCGAATTCCCGGCGCCGCTGGTCGATTCTGGCCAAGTATTTTTGTTCGCCGCGCAGAATGAAGTCCTTCTCATGGCGACGCATCATCAGGACCTTGGCCGTCAATTCGTGCAGATCGGTGGTCCTAATCTTGTTTTCAGCAGCCTGGATTGATTGGTTCAGTTTTCCCTCAAGTCCCAGGGTTTCGTTAAGACCCAATCTCGTTATTCCGTCGACGACGGCGCGGAAGACGTTTTCGTAGGCGTTGATCCCGGTTCTCGTCGCGGTCAGTTGGTCGGTCAGGGTTTCGGAAATCGGGAGTGCGGCATATTTCTGCAAATCCTCTTTGACCGCCTTCATAAGATCGCCCACGCGGTCCGCGTAGCGCATGTCTTTTTTAATGACGAAGTCCTCCTCGAGGCGGCGGATCGTCAAAACATTATGATCGATTTGAGACGCCAGTTTCTCGAGCCGACCGAATACCTTCTCCGCTTCCAAAGCGCTTCTCAACTGCAAGTCAGCCGTATAATTGGTCGCTGCAAATATCGCTAGGGTCGCGATCCCCAGTGCGACCAGCGCGCCGATGCGGAATTTGACGCTGAAGTTTCCGAGTAAACGCGATGTTGTTTTATGCTCGACGTTCATCCTTCATGCTCCTTGGTCAGGATGGTTTTTCACGGCCCGTTCAACTCGATGCCTTGCGGTGTTGACCCGAAGCGCCGACGCCCTCGATGCTCTCACGCAATACGGCCCGGTCGAACAGACGGTCCACATCGAGGATTGCCGCCATACGGTCTTTGGCGGTAGCGAAGCCGCTCAAATACGCCTGGTCGACCATCAAATGCACATCGGGAACGGGTCGGATGTCTTTGGCCTTGATCGACAGGATTTGCGAGACGGCGTCGGCGAGGATGCCGATCAGTTTGTCGTCGACATTGACGATGATGATCACATGGGTCGGAGTCACCGCCGTCAATCCGATACCGAAGCGGCAACGCAGGTCGAACACGGGAAGAATGCTGCCACGCAGGTTCATCACACCACGTACGTATTCCCGCGTGTTGGGCAGTTGGGTAACCCCTGTCCAGGCGATGATCTCGCGAACCGCCAGGATGTCGATGCCGTATTCCTCGTCCTCGATGCGGAATGTGATGAACTGAAGATCACGATCGCCCGCGATCGCCACGTCCGAACGGCCAATGGTCGCCGGTAGGCTGGGAGCGCCCGGATCCTCGGCGTATTTGTCGCTCAAAGCGTCACCTCATTTTCAGCAGTGGGAGAAACAGTGGCCGTGTCGCGGAGGCCACGGACCGGGGCGATCATGCCTTCCAGCCCGTCGACGTCGAGGATCAACGCCACCCGACCGTCGCCGAGGATGGTGGCCGCCGATACACCCTCAATCCTCAGGAAATTCTCCTCCAGGCTCTTGATGACGACTTGGCGCTGCCCGACAAGTTCATCGACGATCAGGCCAAGGACAAGGCCGGTGCCGGTTTCCACAAAGACGACCAGGCCTTTGCTGGGGTCGATTACGCCTTCGGTCACACCGAACAGGGACGCCAGCGCCACCAGGGGAACATATTGGCCGCGGTGTTCGAGGAACTCGGCCTGGTCCATCACGGACTGCAACTCATCGGCGGTCGGGCGCAGGCTCTCGATGATGCTGGCGAGCGGCAGGATGTACTTTTCCCGGCCGACGCGGACGATCATGCCGTCCATGACGGCGAGGGTCAGAGGCAGACTGAGCACGAAGCGCGCACCCTCGCCTGGAACCGAATGGGCCGTCACGCGTCCGCCCAGGTCCTGGATGCTGCGCCGGACCACGTCCATACCGACGCCAGGCCCGGAGACGTCGGTTACCTCTTGCGCGGTCGAAAATCCGGGTGCAAAGATCAGGTCGTCGATGTTTTCCGGTCGCAGGTCCGCATTGGTGGCAACGACGCCCCGTTCTTTCGCGATCGCCAGGACCCGTTCACGATTGATGCCGGCACCATCATCGGCCACCTCGATGACGATGCGACCACTACGCTGGTCCGCGGAAAGGATAATCTCCGCTTCCTCGTTCTTGCCGGTCGACGCCCGTTTCACCGGCAACTCGATGCCGTGGTCGAGGGAATTGCGGATCATATGGGTCAACGGGTCGGCAAGCAGTTCGGTGATCGTCTTGTCGACTTCCGTCTCCTCGCCACGCAGGGTCAGTTTTACCTTCTTGTCCAGCTTTCGAGACAGCTCGCGGACCAGACGCGGCATTCGCGAAAACACGGTCTTCACGGGCTGCATGCGCACGGCCATGACCGATTGTATGGACGCCTCCCGGAACGCAAGGACCGATTTCACTGTGACGGCCAGGCAGATTGCAGTTTTGTATCCGGCCTGTCGGTGCGGGGCGTTATGCCCGCTGGCCCTGATGGAATCTG
>Ga0056135_10000278_pt1 | contig 14981 bp, 16 predicted proteins | sample WorMetG1aBELIZE1_FD_67481 | JGI IMG/M metagenome (GOLD analysis project Ga0056135, IMG submission 67481) | Marine gutless worms symbiont microbial communities from Max Planck institute for Marine Microbiology, Germany - Inanidrilus... ...
GCCAAAAACCGCCGCAGCATCTGCCAGTGGCGGCGAATAAACGTCCGCTCTTAATAGAAGCGGACGCCCAAAACACTCTTTCGGACGAGTTTATCAACGATATCGGGGGTGAGGGGGAGGTAACCGTTCTCGCCGAGGCTGGAGAAATGGCTTGCGACTTCCGGATGGTCGATCGGACGACCGCTGGTGTCCGGTTCCAGGTTGCGCTCGGCGACGTAGGTCCGCGCGTCCTGCCCGTCGACCAGAACGTGATACCAGGGTCGGTCTTTGGGAGGCTTGGTCCGGGCCTGAGAATGATACCAGTCGTCGGAGCCGTGAAAGGCCGGGTCGACGTCGATGACGACGCCCCGATACTCAAACAGCCGGTGATGAACCAACTGGCCAACGGAAAATTTCGCTTCACTGCTCAATTCGTTGCTTATTCGCGTTGGACGCGACCTTCTTCTGAGCACATTCTCCTATCACACTACATGGTTTGAAAAAAAATTGCACCTCCGTAACGAAATTCGGCAAGTGTCCCCTTTCTTCAAACGGGGAAGCGATGATAGGAAAGGGTGATGACGCTCGAGATTGCGAGGAAAGCAGATACGGTCCCCACCCCGGCAATTTGGGCCTTGGTCGATGATCGCGCCGGAAACCGAAGCCAGGTGGTGGGCGTGGCCGAGGCGTTCGGGTTTCCATACGAATTGAAAGAAATCACCTACGGTCCATTCGCCCGGCTCCCCAACGCGATTTTGGGTGCGTCGTTCCTGGGATTGAACGGGCCAAGCAAGACGGGTCTGACTCCGCCATGGCCGGACCTGATCATCGCGGCCGGCCGCAGGACGGCGCCGGTGGCAAGACGTATCAAACAGCTTTCGCGAGGAGGGTCCCGATTGCTACAAATCATGTGGCCGGGATCCGGCGGGACCACGGATTTCGATACAATTGCCGTTCCCGATCACGATCCGCCTCGCCAGGGCGACAATGTCGTAATGATCACCGGTTCCCCTCACAGGTTTACGGCGCCGGTTTTGGATTCGCTCCGGCAGGACTGGCGAGAAAGGTTTGAGTCGCTTCGCAGACCTTGGGTTTCCCTCCTCATCGGCGGCAGCACGAAGAACCGCACGTTCACCGAGCAAATGGCGGCTGACCTCACGCGTCAAGCCCTCGATGCCACTTCGGAAATCGGCGGCAGTCTGCTCGTCTCGACGAGCCGCCGCACGGGCATCGATATGGCACCGTTGTTTGCCGATGCCGCCGTGCCGGTCCGCCTTTACGATTGGACGCAGACCGACGAGAACCCATATGGCGGGTATATCGCCTGCGCCGACTACACGATCGTTACCGGCGATTCCATGTCCATGTGCACGGAGGCCTGCGCGACGCAGACACCCGTCTATGTGTTCGCACCGCCCGCCCTGACAACGGAGAAACACAAGAGATTCCACGACCAGCTGTTCGCCCATGGATACGCGAGACCGTTTGACGGGCAACTGGAAGACTGGACCCATCCTCCACTGAACCCGGCCGTGAAACTGGCTGAGCGGGTAGGGGTGTTGTTGGAGCGATAACCGATGCCTCGTTTTGCCGCGAACCTTCGCTACCTGTTCCAAGAAGTGCCCTTCAACGAGCGGTTTGGTCTCGCCGCTAAAGCCGGTTTCAAGGCCGTCGAGTACCAATTCCCCTACGGGAAGGACGCCATGGAAATGCGCGACCGCTTGGCGGAGTTCGGGCTGCAGTTCGTCCTTTTGAATGCGCCTCCCGGCGACTGGGATGCCGGTGACAGAGGCATCGCCGCCATTCCCGGCCGCGAGCGGGAATTCAGGGAGTCGATAACGGAAGCGATCTACTACGCAACGACGCTGTCGTGCCCGCGGATTCACGTCATGGCCGGGATTGTGGGCGATGCTCTCGGACGCGAGGCCGCCTTGGCGACCTTCGCCGACAACATGCAGTTTGCCGCGGATGCCTGCCAAGACGTCGGCCTCCGCGTTCTGGTCGAAGCCTTGAACGCTGTCGACGTGCCGGGATATCTCTTGAACCACACGGTTCAGGCGCGAGCTGCCTTGGCCATCATCAATCGGCCAAATGTCGATCTCCAATATGACCTCTACCACGGCGGCATGAGTGGTGATGATGTATTGGAGGTCGTGCGCGGGAACTTGGACGTTATCGGGCACATCCAGGTTGCCGGTGTTCCGGGCCGGGCAGAACCCGATCGCGGTGACCTCGACTTCAATCCCGTTTTCGAAGCCCTCGACGAGATCGGGTACCGCGGATGGATCGGCTGCGAATACACGCCGGAAAACGGAACCATCGAAGGCCTTCAGTGGGCCTCGGTTTACGGTCTCGGCCGCCCGTTTCATCCCGTCTGAACGAATACTGTTCCCGGCGTAGTCCTATCTCCGGCATCAACGCGTTTCCCGGCACGCGTTTGCGTATTAAGATGGCGGAAAGCAACAGATCGGCGATGGGTCGGGATGACCGAGTGAGTCTTCGCCGAACGAATGATTGGCCAGCATACGATGTCCCAAGCTGACGAAGAGTTTCTCGAGAAGTTGGAAGCCATTCGCCGCTCCTACATGGAGGGCGCGTTTCCGCAACAACTTCGGGACGTCAACGACGCTGTCGCGGCATTCGTTCACCCCGCAGATGACGGCGGTTCGTCGCTCGAAGCCGTCCACGCCGTCGCCCACAAGCTCGCCGGATCTTCCGGCACGTTCGGTATGCTGGATCTCTCGGTCTCGGCGAGAGCGCTGAGCGAGTTGACCGACACCCGCCAATCCTCGATCTCTGACGTCGGCGAAGATATCGGCGTCAAAATTACCGAAATGTTGGAGGACTTGAATTCCATCGCTGCGCGTGTGCCAACGGACCCAGATGATCCTGACTGCGATGGCAATGACACGGAACGACCGCAATCCCAACCGTCCGCATCCGATTTGGATGAGGATTCCAGCGAACAAACCGTCGTCTTTTTTGGTGTCGCTTCCGAAGAGGACGACCGATTGGATGAACTGTTGTCGAACAATGGATACCGTGTCGAGCGCATTGACAGCGTGGTCGCCCTTGCGGAAGCGGTTGCGGTGAGAGGAACGGTCGTCGTTGTCGCAGACCTGCTGTCCTATGAAACGGAGGCAGAGGCGTTCGATCGGGTTGTCCAATCAAAGAAGAACGCGCGCGGAAGCAGCATGACTCTGGTCTTCCTGTCGACACGGCATTCGCTAGACGCCCGTCTTAGCGCAGTGAGGGCCGGCGGTGACGCGTTCCTGACGATCCCCTTCGATCCTTATGACTTGATCGATTCCCTGGACCGGGTTACGGACCGCGGTGTCACCCAACCCTATCGTGTCCTGGTCATCGACGACGATGCCGATTTCGTTTCGTACATTGAAACGGCATTGCGCGAGTCCGGTTTTATCTGCGAGCACGTTGAAGACCCGTCGGAAACCCTGGAGGTCCTCGAATCGTTTTCGCCCGAGATCATTCTGCTCGACCTGAACATGCCGCATGTCGATGGCCGGGAACTCGCCATCGTCATCCGCCATCAAGAAGCGTTCGTGGGGACGCCGATCGTCTTTCTTTCGGCGGAGTCGAAGATCGAAACGAAGGTGGACGCTATGGGGTTGGGAGGTGACGACTTCCTGACCAAACCGATCGAACTGGACCATCTTGTCGGCATGCTCAAGAGCCGTACAGAACGGTTCCGTTTGCTCCGCTCACGTATGGTCCAAGATAGTCTAACCGGCCTCATCAACCATTCGACGACAAAACAGCTCCTGGACCGTGAAGTTGAACGGTCGCGACGGATGGGTGCCGCATTGACGTTCGCCATGCTCGATATCGATCATTTCAAGAACGTCAACGATACCTACGGGCACGGCATCGGCGATCGGGTCATAAGGGCCGTCGCCCGATTGTTGAAAAGCCGTCTGAGGAGTATCGACGTTATCGGACGAATGGGCGGGGAAGAGTTCGGCGTTGTCCTGTCAGGCACGGCGGGAACCGAAGCGCTCGATATTTTCAATCAGATCCGTGAGGCGTTTTCCGACATCGAGTTCAGGATCAACGGCGGGCATTTCGGGTGTACGTTCAGTTGCGGAGTCGCCGAGTTCCCCGACTGTCCGACCAGCATGGAAATCCTCGATTGCGCCGACAAGGCCCTTTACAGAGCGAAACGCGACGGGCGGAACCGCGTGGAATTGTTCCGAACTTAGACCGACGGACCTCACGACTCTCGCAACAGCGGGATAAGTTCCGGGAGGTCAGCGATGGATGAAGCCCCGATCACCTTATAGTCCCGTCCGGCGAGCGCCATCGAGCTGGTCCGTTCCGACGGGTCTTCACCATGTCCTGTTAACACGTGAATCCCGCCGGCAAGACCGGCATTTTTTCCGGCCCCGATATCGCCGGCCCGATCTCCGACGATCCACGACCGGGCAAGATCAATTGCCATGCGCTCGGCGGCCTTAAAAAGCATACCTGGATTGGGCTTTCGGCAGGGATGGTCGGGATCGTTGAAGGGCGGTTTGCCCTTGGCGTGGAACGGGCAGGCGACGACGGCATTCACGAACGCATCACCATCGGATAGTGCATCGAGCATCCGTTCCTGGACGACGGCGAACTCTTCCCAGCCGTACATACCGTAACCGATACCGGCTTGGTTGGTGACCACGGCTACCGGGATGTCGGCGAGGTTTGCTGCTCGGATAGAATCGGCAGCCCCGTCGATCAGTTTCATGTCTTCCGCCTTGTGCAGGTAATTCACTTCTTCAACGATGACGCCGTCGCGGTCGAGGAACAACGCCGGTCCGGGGACAGACGGCTTCGGTCTGTTCAAGGTTTCAATCCAAACACCGTCGTCATCGACGGGAAGGGAGAATTCGCCATACCGAATAGTCATATCGTTTGCCTACACATCGCGACCATCAAGCGCCGAAGTGACGTCATCTAATTGAAATCGGCCGTTGATAAGGGTACGGGTAACGGCCGGATTCACCTCCGCGGACTTCTCCGTTATACTCAGGGCGAGATTTGGCAGACAATCAATAAGGGCCACAGTTCGTTCGATAATTAAGGGAATAAGAAGACTTTGGTTGAAAACAAGCCGCTGCCAGAAGGGCTATCGAACTGCTGGCTCAGATGGGCTTTGTTCATTTTCGGCTGGATCAACATCGGGATTGGTGCCGTCGGCATCGTTGTGCCCGGGCTGCCGACGACCATTTTCCTGATCATTGCGCTCTGGGCCTTTTCAAAAAGTTCGGATCGCTTTCAGTCGTGGCTCTGGAATCATCCCCGTTTCGGGCCCAACGTAAGGCATTGGCATAACCACCGCGTCATTCCGGTCCGCGCCAAAATCTTGGCCGTCGCGATGATGGTCACCAGCTTGGTCATAATCGTGTTTTTTGTTGCCGAAAATTGGATTCTTCCTGTTATCGTCGCCTTGGTCATGGTCCCGGCTGCGGTTTACGTGATCACGCGGGCAAGCGCTCCTCCCCGAGAAGCGGTTATCGCCGTAGACGGAGCCGACGGATCAACCCGCTTTCGCTCCGGTTTCGGCGATGTGAAGGCCAACGACGCCGACGATAATTAGTACGACGCTGACGACGCGGACGAACGTGACTGGTTCCTTGAACAGGAATACGCCGGCGACGGCGACCAAGGCGGTGCCCAATCCGGACCATACGGCATAAGCCGTGCCTACATTCATGGCCTTGAGTACCTGTGCGAGAAGTATGAAACTTGCACCGTATCCGATGACGACAGTCACGGTCGGCCACAACATCGTGAAGCCATGTGACAGTTTAAGCGATATCGTGCCAATGACCTCGAAGACAATGGCGAGACTCAACAGTATCCAATTCATATCACCGTCCAGATATCCGGTTCACACGTGCAGGTGGCGCCTTAGTAACCCTCGGGCAGGAACCGGGCAAGGTTATGAGAAAGAGCCGGCCGCGGGATTTACCCGCCGGGTTTTCGACGGGGAAGCAAGATGAATGTCCCGCTTTTGTCGCTGGCGTCGGCTTCAATGCTGTTTCTTGCCACCCATATTTCCCTGGCCCATCCCCCAGTGCGGAAACGAATCGCTGGTACATTGGGGGAACTCGGGTTCCTTTCGTTCTATTCGGTGATTTCCGGAGCGGCGCTCGTCTGGATGATTTGGAGCTACATCAACGCACCAATCGTCGAGGTTTGGTATCCGATCACTGCATTTCGGCATGCGTCGCTGACCCTGATGCTGTTCGCCAGCTTTCTCATCGTATGTGGATATACGACGCCCAATCCCGGCGCCCTCGGCATGGAGAAACTGGGTATACGGTCGGGACCGCGCGGTGTCCTCAAAATCACCCGCCATCCGGTGATGTGGGGAGTCGCGTTTTGGGCCTTATCACACGTCTTGGCCAACGGACATGTCGCCGGGTACCTGTTTTTCGGCACCTTCGCCGTTCTGGCGATCGGCGGGGCCGCCCACATCGACCTCAAAAAGAGGGACCGGCTCGGGGAGGCGTGGGAGAGGTCTATGGCAGAAACCTCCCACGTCCCTCTCGGAGCACTGCTGGCAGGCCGCACCCGGATGGCGCCAGGCGAGATCAAGTGGTGGCAGACAGGACTTTCGATCACCCTTTACGTCGGGTTGATCGTCGTCCACGAACCGGTCTTCGGCCTCGCCGTATGGCCGCTTTGATCCGGAGCCTCAGCCTGCCGTGAAGGCTTGAATACCGGTTTGCGCGCGGCCCAGGATCAGCGCATGGATGTCATGGGTTCCTTCGTAGGTATTGACGGTTTCGAGGTTCATGACGTGCCGAATCACGTGGAATTCATCGGCAATACCGTTGCCGCCGTGCATGTCCCGCGACATCCGGGCGATGTCCAAGGCTTTGCCCGTCGAGTTGCGTTTGATCATGGAGATGTTTTCCGGTGGGCAATTCCCTTCGTCGAGAAGCCGCCCGACCCTCAGGCAAGATTGCAGGCCGAGGGTGATCTCCGTCTGCATGTCCGCGAGCTTTTTCTGGATCAATTGATTGGCAGCAATCGGTCGGCCGAATTGCTTGCGGTCCAGCGTGTATTGCCGGGCAGCATGCCAACAGAATTCCGCGGCGCCTAGGGCACCCCAGGCGATGCCATATCGGGCTTTGTTAAGACAGCCGAACGGACCTTTCAGGCCTTGGACATCGGGGAATATGTTCTGGTCGGGGACGAAGACCTTGTCCATGACGATCTCGCCGGTGATCGAGGTCCGCAGCGACATCTTGCCTTCGATCTTCGGCGCCGACAGTCCGTCCATTCCCTTATCCAGAATGAAACCCCGAATCACGCCGTCGAGCTTGGCCCAAACGACAAAGACGTCGGCGACCGGTGAGTTGGAGATCCACATTTTATTGCCGGTCAGCAGATACCCACCCTGGGCTTTCTCGGCCCGTGATTTCATGCCTCCGGGATCGGATCCGTGATCCGGTTCCGTCAGGCCGAAGGCACCGATGTGTTCGCCCGTAGCGAGCTTGGGCAGGTATTTCCGCCTTTGCTCTTCGGTTCCATACGTGAAGATCGGGTGCATGACGAGTGATGACTGCACACTCATCACCGAGCGGTAGCCGGAATCGACACGCTCGATTTCGCGCGCGATCAGTCCGTAGCAGACATGGTTCACGCCGGCACCGCCGTACTCCTCCGGTATGGTGGGGCCGAGCAGCCCGAGCTCTCCCATCTCGTTGACGATCTCACGGTCGAAGGTTTCGTGGCGATTGGCTTCCAACACGCGCGGCATCAAATTGTCCTGGGCAAAACCATAGGCCGTGTCCCGGATAAGCCGCTCGTCTTCTCCCAGTTGGGTATCGAGAAGGAAGGGGTCGTCCCATTGGAAGGTCGGTTTCTCAGACATCAAAATCCTCAAATTCCTGCGGGCGCCACCGAGGCCGCGCATTCTGCCGGACCTTCGATGTCGGCCTCAAATGACCGAGCTTAACGCCATTGTCTCCGTTCCCCGTCGAAGAGAAGCTGCCACGCCTTTCCCGGTGGAGCAAGACGCGAACCCCGGGAGCGTTCGAGCGACACCTTTTTTGCGACTTCCGACGGGCCATGGTAGGAAGGCGCGAAGCAACAAAATAAGGGAACAAGATAATGGGCGGCTCCCCCGAACACGCGGATACCAAAGCGGCAGTTCTGTCGGACATCAAACTCCTATCGTTGGATGTCGACGGCGTTCTTACGGATGGCGGCATCTACTACGCCGATGACGGCAACTCTTTCAGGAAATTCAATTCAAAAGACGGGATGGGAATTGTCCATCTTCAACGAACGGGGTTCGAGGTTGCCGTGATTTCCACCGGCGCGCCGGGCGCGATCGAACATCGGGCCCGGTGGCTCAACATCACCCACATCTATACAAACGTCGGCGACAAACTCCAGACCCTACGGGAACTCGCCGCACGATTGGGGGTGGACATGTCCGAGGTCGCGCATATGGGCGATGATATCAACGATCTTCCCTTGATGGAGGCGGTCGGCTGCCCGATCGCCGTTGCCGACGCGATGCCGGAAGTCATCGAATGCGCTAGGATCGTTACCGAGAAGGAGGGCGGCAGGGGGGCCGTCAGAGAGATCTGTGACATCATCCGCCGTATGCGCTTGGCGTCCCCGGACAACGGGTAACAGAACGGTTCCCACCCGCGAAAAATCGGGTTCTATTCGTTCGGCCAGCGCTCGATCAGATCGTGGGTGATACCGAGATGGTCCAGTGCTCTGCCGACGCTATGGCGCACGATGTCTTCAAGCGATCCAGGGTTCGCGTAGAAAGCGGGAAGCGGCGGATGAATCGTTGCGCCGATGTCTGCCACCCGCGCCATTAGGTCGATGTGCCCTCTGTGCAATGGTGTTTCCCGCAACATCAGGACCAATGGCCGCTTCTCCTTCAATGTCACGTCGGCTGCCCGGATCAGCAGGTTGCTTGAGCTACTGTTTGCGATCCCGGAGAGGGATTTTATCGAACATGGCGCCACGATCATTCCCTGTGTTCGGAAAGATCCACTCGAAATTGCGGCCCCCATATCCTTGTTCCCGTATACCTTCGATGCGAGCGATTTTACGTCGTCGATCGAATAGGGGGTTTCCGTCGCAATCGTTCGGGCGCCGTTTTCACTGACGACGAGGTGGGACTCCAATCCGAGTTCCCCAATCATCTTCAGCGCTTCAATTCCATAGACGGCGCCGCTGGCACCGGAGATTCCCACAATTACCGGCGATGTCATGACCCAACCTTGTTTCCCATTGTGCCCGCGGAAGTTAACGCGGTTAACGACAGGGTGCACGGGAAAAGGGACTTTCCCCGTCCCGCGAGCGAAAGGGGCTCCCTAACCTGAACGCTCTGGGAAAAGGCCGGCCCCGGATAATCAGGTATTTGTGTGTTGCTGATCCTCAGGGTATAAAATCGGATGCGGAATCAGAAGCTTAGCAATTTGTCCCGGGTCGTATTCATCTTATGCATTTGGCTGGTGACAGCCTGCACGGGTGGTCCGCCCCAGGTTCATAATCCTCAAAAATACAATCGGGAATCCCCTGAATATCTCCACGGGATCCAGGACCGGTCCCACGTTACCGTCTGCTATTCAAAAAGCGGTGGTACCCCGGCAAAGGTCACTGAACTCGCGCGTCGAGAATGCGCACGGTTCGGGAAACGCGCCGTATTTCGTGAACAAAGTTATCAACAGTGTCCGATGATTACTCCGATCGCCGCCATATTTGATTGTATTTCTCCTTAGAAAGATTCATTATTTTTATGAAATGAAAGGAGTTCATTTCCAGGAGGGATCTATGACCAGAAAAGTCATTGCACCAGTTCTAATTCTCTTGGCGCTTTCTGGGTGCGCGTCGAGAAATCTTTCCATGTATGAAGTTGGTGGCGCGGCAGCCGGCGCGGCTCTTGGAGGCTGGGCGGGCTCGCACATTGGCACCGGCACCGGACAGATGATCTACATGGGAATTGGTTCTCTACTGGGGGCGGTTGGCGGCTATGCGGCCGGCGTCAGACTGGAGCAATCAGACCTCACCCTATACGGACAAACGGTAGAAAAAGGCTTGGCCGAGGCCAGTGATGGAACCACATTGACCTGGAAGAACCCTGAGACGGGCAACTCCGGTGCATTCCGGCCGACGCAGACGTTTTACGCGAACTCGGGAGCTTTGTGCCGTAACTACAGGGCAACGGTTGCATACGATGGTGGAGTTCAGTCAGCCGACGGCGCAGCATGCCGGCGATCTGACGGGACATGGCAGATCGTGACTGACAATTTCAGTTGATGGTCTAACGGAAGTTCTGGGCTGGAATGAGGCGAATGTTAGGGGCCCTTGCAATCGCCGGGGCCGCTTACATCGGCTTCGTCGCCCTCCTTTTTCTTGTACAAAGATCGATGATGTACCACCCCTCGTCGGCGATAGGGACGCCTGTTTCCGCCGGTGTCCCGGAAATGGTTGCAATTCGCCTCGAGAACGACCGCGGCGAAAAAATGGTATCTTGGTTCAAATCAGCCAGTACCAACAAACCGACAATCGTTTTTTTCCAAGGCAACGCCGGCAACATCGGTGATCGCGGCTTCAAAATCAGGCCATTTCTGGACCAGGGTTATGGTGTGTTGCTGGTCGGTTATAGCGGGTTCGGCGGTAATCCCGGTTCACCGAACGAACAGAGTCTATACGAAGACGGCGAGCTCGCACTTTCGTTCCTCCAGCGCAACGGCGTTGCCGCTGATCATTGGATCCTGTACGGCGAATCGTTGGGTAGTGGGATTGCTGTCGAGATGGCAACACGGTTCGTTGCGGCGGGGCCGGTCGGTGCCGTGGTCTTGGAAGCGCCGTTCACTTCAATGGGGGCAGCCGCGCAGTTCCATTATCCTTTCGTTCCGGCCCGCTACCTGGTTCTCGACCGATACGACTCATTGAGCAAAATAGGGGGGATACGGGCACCGTTGCTTATTGTTCACGGGGAAAAAGACCGCACGGTCCCCATAAAATTCGGAAAAGAACTTCTCGTGGCCGCCGAAGAACCGAAGAACGGAAATTGGATCGGCGCCGCAGGACACAATGATCTGTTCGATCACGGTGCAGCGGACAGCGTGATCGCCTTCGTCAAAACACGGTGGATGTCCCGATGAAGGGTTGGGTGGCGGGTTGGTCTTCGGCCCAAAGCCCTTGATTTTGAATGGCCTAAGGCTTATTCTTAAATTATTAAGGTCTAAGTGCGGGAGAATGTATCCGCAGTCCTGAGGACCAGTGCAGAAAGCGCGCCGGACCTGTTGTTCGGGAACAGGAAAATGGCGCAAGTACCGAAGGTATCGGCTGTCCTGCCGGTGACGACCGCGTCTGCTACGCGCGGTGCCCCTTCTGTGCGCGTGGCTTCGGTATCGGCCGCTACTGTCGAAGAGCCGCATTTCTCCACCGCGATCCAACTTGATACGGCACCATTCAATTTCGACGAGGACCGCTCCCGCACGGACGATCGCGATCCGCAGCAACCGCAATACCATGAAAGGCGACATCTCGGGCTGATCGAAGCTCCGTCGCAGGCTTTTGCGGCGCTCCGTGAATACGATAATGGGACAGGCCGCAGTGCCCACGGAAGGGAGGGCGAGTCTCGGGTTTTCCCGGGATTGGTTGCCAAGGCCATCAATACCTATGAAACGAACGAACGCGTCATTCACGGCAACAACCCGGTGCTGGGAACGGAAGTCAGCGTGACCCATTAGCGGCTACATTATTTTCGTTGACGAGGGCCTTGGGCCCTTTTTTTGTGTCCGGACTTCCGCGGCTGTGATCCGAGTCACGACGTTTTCCTTTGGTGTCCGCTACAATTTCGAATGGAGGTATGCTGTGGCCATCACGCCGGTCTTATCGATCGCCATTTCCGGACTAAAGGCGAATGCGACGAAAACGGCCGCAGTGGCGGCGAACGTCGTTAATCTCAACACGCAGGATTACCAATCAGTCCAGGTTCGCACGGCATCTCTGCGAACGGGGCCGTCACCATCCGGAGGCGCTGGAGTGCAGGCCCAATTGATAGCGGGCGGCACGCCGGACACTGGGCTCGAGTTTGCCCGGCTCATCGAGGCTGAAAATGCCTATCGGGCAAATGCCGCTGTTCTCCGCAGAGCCAATTCGCTTTCATACTCGTTATTGTCTTTGAAGGCCGGTCGCATTACGAAGCGTTTCCTTGACGGCTCCAAAGTGGGTATGATTCAGAAATGCGCCGAACAAGACTTCGGCGGTCCAGTTCGCAGTATGATCGATACGAAGGGCCCTTAGCCGATGCCGGCAGACGTGAACAATGCCTTCGATGTTGCCTTCTTCTTCGCCGATGTAGCGTTGGACGAAAACGAATATTTGCAGCCACAAAAGCTGCAACGGCTATTATTCATATCGCAAGCCTATTACGCCGTTGCCTTTGACCGTAAACTGATGCCGGCTGTTTTCGTCGCCGACGAAATGGGGCCCGTCGAACCGAACGTTTATATGGCGTTTTCCCGTGGCCGGCCGGACCTCGATGCCGAATTGTTTTTGCCGCACGACGTGCAAATGTTCCTGGATAGTATCTGGCGGCGTTTTGGGTATCTGGACACCAATCGCCTGACGTCCATGACGAAAGAAACAACGGCGTACAAGCGGGCCCAAAAAAGGGGCCCGCGGGCGGAGATCCTCTGGGAAGACATGAAGTTGTCCTTCGCCCGGGCGGAACAGACGCCGGGTGTCGACCGCGTGGTCAAACCAAAGATCATGCGGACCCAGTCCGGTCGCCCCGTGCAGGTCAAAGCCTGGGTTCCCGGGCAAAAACGGTGACATTTCGATCCGCGCCCTGCTAAGTATTTTTTGTTGAATGGAACATATCCAACGCATACAGTAACGCATTCACAGCCCGTCACGGCTGTTCTTTTTATGGAGGGTAAGTGGGCAACCCTGTAACGAGTGGTTAACAACCGAACACCGCCAATTCTTATACAAAAGTCATATATCTGTTTGATTCCTTAGTTTGATCGTCGCTACGGTCTGGTTCGGAAATTCGGAGATCGTGAGGTGCAATTGGCAAGCCGTGTTTTCTGAGTTCGGTTTCGGTTGCGCTTTGACGGCATGCCGATAAAATCGCCGATGAGTTCGCTTTCGCAATTGGGCCAGTTCGAAGCCAAACAGGGACGAAAGCGGAGACTTGGATTTAACCAGGGAGGATATTTTCCATGTCGAGTAGAAGAACTTTCTTGAGTGCGTTGGCCTTTGGTGCGGCTAGCGTCGCCCTTGTAGCCGCCGGTCCGGTGGCGGCAAAGGTTGAGGGTGATACCATCACCTTGGGTTCGGCCATTTCTTTCACCGGCAAGTATGCGACCAACGGCATTCATGCCAAGAACGGTTACAACCTGGCGGTCAAGCGCATCAATGAGATGGGCGGCGTTAAGGTCGGCGGTAAGGCTTATAAGCTGGCCGTTACCTATTATGACGATGAATCGACGCCGGCTCGTACGGCTCAGTTGCTCGAGCGCCTGATCAAGCAGGACGGCGTCAAATTCATGCTTGGCCCGTACAGTTCGGCGACGACCAAGGCGGCCGCTCCGGTCACCGAAAAATACAAGATCCCGATGGTCGAAGCGGAAGGCGCCTCGCGTTCCCTGTTCGACAAGGGCTACAAGTATCTTTTCGCCGTGCTGTCGACCTCCGAACAATACCTCGCCAGTTCCATCGCCCTGGCGGCCGACCTGGCAAAGAAGGCCGGCAAGGAACCGGGCAGCGTCAAGGTCGCCATGGCCTTCGAGAACGATCCGTTTTCCTTGGACGTGCGTGCCGGTGTCATGGACGACATCAAGAAACATGGCCTGAAGGTCGTCATCGACGACAAATTACCGCGCGATTTGTCCGACATGTCGGCGACCCTGACCAAGGTCAAGGCCCTTAATCCCGACCTCCTGGTCGTCTCCGGTCACTCGAAAGGTGCGGCGACGGCGGCTCGCCAGATCAAGGAAATGAAGATCGCCACGCCGATGGTGGCGATGACGCACTGCGAAGCCGCCAAGATCACCGACAAATTCGGCGATGCCGTCAACGATTTCCTGTGCCCGACCCAATGGGCGGAAACGCTGACATACAGCGACAAGTACTTCGGCACGGCGGCCGAATACGACAAGCTGTTCAAGGCGACCTTCGAGGGTTACGACGCCAGTGTCCCGTACCAGGCGGCCCAGGCTTCTGCAGCGGTTCTCGTCGGTTCTCGTCTGGAAGGACGCTTTTGAGAGGGCGCAGTCGTTTGACACGGACAAGGTCCACGACGCCATTGCCGCGACGGACATGGCGACGTTCTACGGCAACATCAAGTTCTCCTCGGCCGGCAATAACATCGCCAAACCGATGGTGTTGCGTCAGATCCAGAACGGCAAATACAATGTTGTGGCGCCGCAGAAATGGGCCTCTCACAAGGTCAACCATCCGCGGATGGCCAAATAGAGCCGTCGCTTAAGGTGCGAAAAGTCTAGCCTTCGCCCCCGCGATCCGCTCGCGGGGGCGAAGGCGTTCTTATTCGATCGCTCGGGAATCAGGGTTTCCATGATAGACAATCTCTCCTTGCTCGGCATGGCGCCGATATTGAATGTCCAACTCCTGTTGGATGGTTTGTTCGTCGGCGCCATTTTTGCGCTTGCCGCCTACGGTCTCGTCCTCGTCTGGGGTGTCACCAACGTCAAGAACCTGGCCCAGGGCGAGTTCGTTATCATGGGCGGTTATTTCGCCTGGTTTCTTGGCAAGAACGGCATTCATCCGATCCTTGCTTTGCCTCTGGCGATCGTCGTCATGTTCGGGTTCGGTTGGTTCATTTACCGGTTGATTATCAGCCGTGTCATCGGCAAGGACATGTTCATTTGTATGGACGCCTCCCGGAACGCAAGGACCGATTTCACTGTGACGGCCAGGCAGATTGCAGTTTTGTATCCGGCCTGTCGGTGCGGGGCGTTATGCCCGCTGGCCCTGATGGAATC
>Ga0056135_10000281_pt1 | contig 14852 bp, 14 predicted proteins | sample WorMetG1aBELIZE1_FD_67481 | JGI IMG/M metagenome (GOLD analysis project Ga0056135, IMG submission 67481) | Marine gutless worms symbiont microbial communities from Max Planck institute for Marine Microbiology, Germany - Inanidrilus... ...
GAAGAACTTGCCCTGGTCGTCCGACAACCGCCCCATCATCGTTTCGCCCTCCACCGAATCACTCGGGAAACGGAATCACGATCTCAGAAACCGATCAACAGGGGTTTATCAACAGTATCCCCCGTTGCCGTCAATTCGCACCTCGCTGGGTGACGTCGGTTTTGTGATCGGTTTTCGGACCTTTCCGCAATCGTGGCGGCACCGCTCCTTGGTGCCAGAAGCGGTTATTTGTCCGAAAGCTCTAGGCAGGGAAGAAATGTACCGTCTCTTCTGCTGTTATTGAGGCGACTCCTAATGTGGCAAGTGTATAATTTTGGGTGGTTCTCATTTCCAGATGGCTGTGTTTATGGCTATTAGCCCGAATCAACGCCCGGATTACGAACAAAAAGAAATGAGTTTGGATCTCATTGATGGAGATCTCGCAAAGGCGCTGGATTACTGGCGCTCATTAACCCTGGATGACAGAGCACCCAGTTGGTCTGAATTTGACCTGATGAAACTACCATTATCACTGATCCCAAAATGCCATGTTTGTGATGCTGTTGATGGTGGAAAGGACTTCCTGTGTCGGTTCTGGGGGACCGGAATTACCGACCTCGTGGGAGACGATATGACGGGAAAGCTCATCTCTACAATGTCCCCGTCAACTCAGTTCGTCGATACGATGATCAGAGAAATGAGAGTCACCATCACCTCAAAGGAACCCCGGTTGCTGTCATCCCACCTACATCACCAATACGGAAGTTCTATCTTTCAGATATTGCTACGCCTACCACTTGCTAACCAACATGGAGAAGTGGCCCATTGCTTGACCCATTAGCGGAGTACTTATTCGACAATGATCAGAGCAAGAAACACTTCGAAAGCCTCAAACAGCCCCTGGCATCCGTAGTCGCAGAGTGACGACTTTAGATCCAGCGAAGAAAAAAACTTTTCGGTTTCAAACCTCGACTCACCATTCATTGTGTTGTTGTCCGCATTGTCTATGTCGGAGATGGCTCATCTCAGGTCCGTTGGGTGCTGAACTTCTTACGCCCGCTCTCTCGCCTGGAAACGGACAATCGCCGCGAAAATGGTTATTGGCCGACATTGGGACGTAGCAGTCTTGTCGGTGTTCAGTTTCAATGTCCGCAATACGGAAATCGGCGTTTCTCCCAGTTAATGCGCTTCGGTACGGTGGTCGTCTCACGTTAGGCGTCAATCATCGCGGTTGGTGCGTCGCCGGTGCCGGCGCGAACCTCGAGACGGCCGTCCTCGCACCCGGGCCTTCACCCCACCGGATCCCCGAAATTGCCGCCGCTGTCCATGGGCTGCAGGCGGACCAGGCGGGAATCGGCGCCGGCGACCCGGTCGAGCACGGCGGCGAAGATCTCCTCGAAACCGGGGCGGCGCCACTTGCGCCAGCGCTCCAGGAGCAGCGCCTCCTCGCGGGCGAAGCGGTGGCGCCAGTAGGGATAGAAGGCGGTGGGGATGACGGCGGCGTCGTGGGTCCAGTGCTCGAACAGGCTGCGTTCGTCCTCCAGCAGCCGGACCAGTTGCTGGGGTTTATACGTTTGGTTGCGGGCGAACAGGATCATGTCGTGGGCCCGGGCCACGGTCTTGATACTGTCGACCTGGACGAAGCCCAACCCCTCGATCAGGGCGAGCAACCCGGCGTCGGTCAACTTGACCCGGGGCGGCGCGCTCAACCCCTGGCGTTCCAGGAACAGTTGTCGCGCGTCGCGGTTGGAGATGACAAGGGGCGTGCTCATCGTCGTCGACGTCAGCTTTCCGGTCCGACCTTTTCGCGCAGGCGCTTGACCGTACCCTTGCGCCGTTTGCCCTCGAGGCGCCGTTGGACCGACCCCTTGGTCGGGCGCGTCGGGCGTCGGCGTTTCTGCGGCGTGGCGGCCTTGCGGATCAGCTGGATCAGCCGCTCCAGGGCGTCGCGGCGGTTGCGCTCCTGGGTGCGGAAACGTTCGGCGTTGATGATCAGCACGCCTTCCGCCGTCATGCGCCGCCCCGCCAAGGCCTTGAGGCGGCGGAACAAGCTTTCCGAGATGGCCGGACTCGCGGCCGCGTGGAAGCGCAGCTGCACCGCCGTTTCCGTCTTGTTGACCTTCTGCCCGCCCGGCCCCGAGGCGCGGGCGAAGCGCTCCTCGATCTCGTCCTCGGCGATGCGGATCGTGGGGGTGACGGTGATCATCGGAGCGACTCCTGCGAAACGGGTTCGCCGAGGCGTGCGGTGTCGGTCCGCAGCTGCCGCGGGCTCACGCCGAAGCGCCGGGTGAAGGCCCGCGACAGGGCCGCCGCCCCGGAAAAGCAAACCCGTCTGGCGACCGCCTTGACCGGAGCGCCGGCGGCGATCTCGATGCGGGCCAGGGTCAGGCGCCAGTCGGTAATGTACTGACCCGGCGTGGTGCCGACGACGTCGCGGAAGGTATTGGCGAAATGGGTGCGCGACATGGCCGCCCGCGCCGCTAGGTCCTCAAGGCCCAGCGGCTTGTCCGGGTTCTCGTGAATGGCGATCAGGGCCGGCGCCAGGTTGGGGTGGGCGAGGCCGGCGAGCAGGCCGGCCTCCGCCTCGCCGGTCTCGATCAGGTGACGCAAGAGGCGGATGACGACGACCTCGCAGAGCCGGTCGACCACGGCGCGGCGCCCGCAGCGCGGTGCCCGGGCTTCGTCGATGAGGATGTCGGCGACGGCGGCCAGCGCCGGGGCGTCGACCAGGCGCACCTCGACCCGTTCCGGCAGGGCGAGCGCGATGGGACTGGCGCCGCCGGTATCGACGCTGGCGCTCACGGCATTGGCGGGCCCGGCATAGGAACGGGCGCCGCGTGGATAAAAGTGGAGCGTCGAGGATCCGTCGGTACCGTCCGATATGAACAGATTGGCCACGGTGGCGCCGCCACCGATGCTGTCTCCCAGGGGAAACACCTGGGCGCGGATGCGGAAGCGTTCAAGCAAAGCCGACAGACGGTCCGGCCGACCCGTCGAATTCGTCGTCGAATTTCGCGATGGCGTCTTCGCCGCCCTGTTCATGGCAGGGATTCCCTCTGAAATGTACGATCGGTTAAGTATCGTGGACATATCGTAACTAGAAGTTCGTTAGGGTCAAGCTCCTGCAACCCTCGAAAAGGATTCCACGATGCTGATTCCCCGCCAGCCGACGCCGGACTTGGCCGTTTCCACTCTCGATCACGGCCCCTTCGAACTGGCCGCCGACGGTGCCGAACGGTTCACCCTGGTCGTCTTCTACCGCGGCTACCACTGCCCGATTTGCGCCAACTACCTGACCGAACTCGAACGGTTGACGCCCGAGTTCGCCGAGCGCGGAACAAAGACAATCGCCATCAGTGCCGACGGCGAGGAGCGCGCCCGCCAGATGGCTGACAAGATCGAGGCCAAGCAGCTGCGCTTCGGCTACGGTCTCGGCCTCGCCAAGGCCCGCGAGTGGGGGCTTTTCATCTCCACCTCCAAGGGCGAGACCTCGATCGGCGTCATCGAGCCGGACCTTTTCCCGGAGCCCGGTGTTTTCATGGTCCGGAACGACGGCACGCTCTATTACGCGTCGGTCCAGACCATGCCCTTCGTCCGGCCGCATTTCCGCGAGATGATCGCCGCGCTCGATTTCGTCATTGCTAACGACTACCCGGCCCGTGGCGAATATACGGACCCGGTCTGAGGCTCGGGCGGCCGTACTGGACGAATTTTCTCCAAACGGTAAATTTTTCTCGTAAAACAACCCAAGAGGGTTTAAAAAAGAGAGGATCTTACCCTGGGTGCCGGAGCCCCACTTGTTACCCCCGCTTGGCAAACCCCGCCAAGCACCCCGCCGGCACCGAAATCCTCGGCGCCGCTCGCTCACTCGCGGCGCTCCCTCCCTGCGGCCGGGCTTCGTGCCCGGCCCTTTCTTTCAGGACACTTTGTTCGCGGTCCTTTTGTTTCCGGAATCGTGTTCTGCGGGCGCAACGGGGGATTGCCATCGCGTGCAATCTAAAATAGAGTGAGGTCCTACACTTCGTTCCGTGTGTGTCGGGCTTCATTCTCCCGGCGCATGCTTTCAAGGCCGGGCACCCCACGCCCGGCCTTTTTTTCTGGCTGCGCCGCAGCGCCAAAGCTGCATCAGTTGGGCAGGGCAGTACCAGGGCGGCCCTCGGCCATCAGCTGTTCCTCGTCGGCAAAATGCCGCACCAGCAGGTCATGAAGGCGTCCGAATAGTCGGTCAATCTCGGCCGTACTGCCGGGATCACCGATGGCATTGAAACCATCCAGTATGTCGAACAGTTCCTGGTGCTGATCGTCCAGCTTCTTGACCCCAAATAACGACACGTCGGGCACTTTGTAATTTTTCATCGGTCTTCTCCCGTTGCCGGGCGGGGCGGTGCCCGGCCCGGTCTCTTGGTGGCGGCCGTTAGATGACGGCGCGCAACTCGACAAGGAACTCCTTCACGTTGTGGTCAAGGGCGACGCTTTGCTCGGCCAATTCGTCGGCTGCCGACAACACTTCCTCGGCCGCATGGCCGGTCTCGACGGCGCCTGTTGACACGCTGGAAATGTTCGAAGTGACGGCGGCGGTGCCGGTCGACACCTCGTCGACGTTGCGCGCGATCTCTTGGGTCGCCGCGCTTTGTTCCTCGATAGCGGCGGCAAGCGCGTTCGACGTCTCCTGGATGACGCCGACGGTTTGGGCAATGCCGTCAATGGCCTTCACCGCCTCGCCAGTGGACCGTTGCACGTCGGCCACTTGTGTCCCGATCTCTTCGGTCGCTTTCGCTGTCTGGTTGGCCAGGTTTTTGACCTCGGAGGCGACGACGGCAAATCCCTTGCCGGCGTCGCCGGCACGGGCCGCCTCGATGGTGGCATTCAGCGCCAACAGATTGGTCTGCTCGGCGATGTCGGTGATCAGCGTGACGACCTCACCGATCTTGACTGATCGATCCGACAGATGGGCGATCATCGCCGTTGCCTCGTGGGCTTCCTTGGTGGCGTCGACGGAGATCTGATTGGCTTTGGCGATTTGGCCGCTGACTTCCGAGATGGTTGCCGCCAGCTGATCAGCCGCGGCGGCCACCGTCTGCACGTTGGTCGACGTCTGTTCCGCGGTGGCGGCGACGGTACCTGCCTGTTCGCTGGTCGTCGAGGCGGTCGCACCCATGGTCCGGGCCGATGCCTGCAGCTCGGTCGAGGCCGAAGAGACGTGTTCAACCGTCGAGTTCATGTTGGCATCGAATTGGTCGACAACGTCCTGGAAGTCGGTGATCTTTTGGCCGATGGCTCGGGTCGCCGCGTTGATCGTCCGACTGGCATGGAGGAAGGTGCCGACCATGCCGGTTTCCGTGATCAGACGGAAGTACTTGTTGCGGCTGACGTACTCCATGCTTGCCGTTGATTCGCGGATATAGGCCTCAATGCGGTCGATCATATCGTTGTAGGCGTGCATCAGGTCGCCGGTGACGCCGCCCTCACCGATGTGAATGAGCCGGTTCTCTAGATTTCCGCGGTCAACCTCGCGGCAACGCTCGGCGACGCTGTCGATGGCGATTGCGGTACGTCGCAGGAATACGAGCGCGACCAGGCCGAGGACGGCGGCGCCACCGGCCAAGACCATCGGCCAGGGACCGGCATTGGACAGGACGACGGCGCCGAGGGACAGGGCGGCGGCGAGCCCGGTGCAAAGGCCGGCCTTAAAAAGTGAGGACGAATTCATCATAATCGATGCTCCTTTCTGCCAGCAGTTGGGTCACGGTGGCGACCGACGCCTGCAACCCGTCCTTTCGGTTGTCGAACCGCGCTTCTTGCGCCAGCAGGTCGCGGTAGAGCGGTATGATCGTCCCTTCGACGATGCGCCGCTCCGGCACCCTGCGGTTCGAGTGGTAGCCAATGATGTTGCCGGACCCGTCGCGGGTCGGTGTCACGTGGGCGAACACCCAATAGTGATCGCCGTTCTTCGCCCTGTTGACGACATAGGCGAAGATCTCCTGGCCGGCCTCGATGGTGTCCCAAAGTAGCTTGAACACGCAGCGCGGCATTTCCGGATGACGGATGATGCTGTGCGGGGCGCCGATCAGCTCCTTCTCGCCCATACCGGCGACCCGATTAAAGACAGTGTTGGCGTAGGTGATGCGGCCTTTGAGATCGGTCTTCGAGACGATGATCTCGTCGTCGTCGAAGAACCGTTCGACACCGGTCAGCTTGGGAGCATTTGACATGGAACCCTCCTGTCAATCTCCCCCCTTCCCTGAGGAGCCCCCGAGCGATGGGTATGGTCGATGTGTCGTCGCGGTCTGCTGCCGCTTATGCGTTGTCTGCGGCGGCCGGTTTCCCAGGCATCGAAAGCCGCCCCCCCCGAGCGGTTTCCATGCCGCCGCGCCGCAGCCGAGCCCCAAGCCGGGGCCCGTCCCGAAATCGCAAACGAGTTGAATAAATCCTAGGAAAAATAGATACTTATTATAAAATACATTCCATAATTGTTCAATCACTAATAGAATTTAACCCGTTTTAATGAACTGAATTAACGCCGGCGGAACGCCGCATTTCGGGGCCCCTCGGGCGTGCGACGAGATTCAAGAGCGGTTCTGAGCGGGCCCGTGTGGCTGCCTGCGGCCCCGCTTGGCGCTCTGCGGCAATGTCAATTTCGGCCAAAGGGTTCGAGGGCGCCGCGCAATTCCCTATGGTTGGGGAAAGTAACAAACAACGAAAACGGGCCGGGCCATGGGCGCCATCGCGTAGCGGATCCGCCGGTCTGGCTGGAGCGACATCATGATCTTTCGCAGGCTTCTGACTGTCCTGGTTCTCGGTCTCGCCGGCCCCGCCCGGGCCGATGGCGCCGTCCCCGCGACGCACCCGTCCTTAGGCGGCCTCGAGGCCGTCCCGCTGATGGATATCGAGACGCTGCTGCGCGGCCGCGGCGGCAAGTTCGGTTTCCGCCTGTCGCCGGACGGCCGCAAGCTGCTGTGGCAGGAACGCGGCGCCGACGGTCCGCGGATCTATTTCAAGGTGCTGCCCGACGGCGCCGTCACAAAGGTCCGCGACTTCGACCCGTTGAGCATCGTCCGCTGGGCCCCGGACAACCGCCACATCATCTACCTGCGCGATGAGGCCGGCGATGAGAACCGCCACCTGTTTGCCATAGACAGCGAAGACCCGGGTTTTCCCTTGCGCGATCTGACACCCTACCCGGGTGTCCGGGTCAACCATTTCCGGCGACTGTACACCGACCCCGCAAAGCTCTTGGTCTGGATGAACAAGCGCGATCGCTCGCTGTTCGACGTTTATGAACTCGACCTCGCCAGCGGCGAGGCGGCGCTGGTCGACGAGAACCCGGGCAACGTACACGGCCGGGTGTTCGACCTCGAAGACCGCCTGACCCATCGCCGCATCATTTCCGGAGGCGCTCGTTTCGGCTACCAGAAGAAATCCGGCGACGGTTGGTTGACGGTGCGCGAGGGCGACGTCGACGACCGTTTTTCCATGCCGGGATACGTGAAAATGGACAGGCCCGCTGCCGCCGTCAGCAATTTCGACCGCGACCGCCGGGCCGTGGTCATGATCGACCCCAACACGGGCCGCGAGACGGAAACGCTGTGGGCCCATGACCGGGTCGATATCCCCTACCTGCTGGTCCATCCGACGAGCCGCCGGCCGCTGATGGCCCGGGCCACGCCGGGATACATGGAGACGCGGTTCTTCGACACCGACCTGGAGCGTGACCTGGCGCCGCGACGCCCGGCCCGGCCGCATAGGTTCTCCATCATCAGCCTGTCGGATGACGCCCGGATGCTGATCGTTTCCGTCGGCGACGACCAAAAGGCCGGACAGTTTTTTCTCGTCGACCGGCGTTCGAGCGAGATGACCCTGCTCTACACTTCGCCCTGGGCCAAATACGACGGCCACACCACCGCACTCCGGCCGACCCGATTCACCGCCCGCGACGGGGTCGAAATCCACGGCTACCTGCGCCTGCCGCCGGTGGCCGTCAAAAAGAACCTGCCGACGGTGCTTGCCGTGCACGGCGGCCCCACATCGCGCGACACTTGGCATTACGACGCCGTTGCCCAGCTGCTCGCCAACCGCGGTTACGCGGTGCTGCGCATCAACTATCGGGGCTCGTCGGGCTACGGCCGTGGGTTCCGGAAGTTGGGCACCCGCCAGCACGGCCGCAAGATGTTCACCGACCTCATCGACGGCCTCGATTGGGCGATCAAGGAAGGCTTCACCGACCCGGACGCGGTCGCCATCACCGGCGTCTCCTACGGCGGCTACCAGGCGCTTCTCGGCGCCACGCAAGCGCCGGATCGTTTCGCCGCCGCCGTCAGCGTCAACGGCGTCACCGACCTGGTCGGGCTGGTCGAGGAAGCGCCGCCCTACTGGGTCAAGGTCTGGACCCGGGAGATCCTGGGCGATCCCGCGGAGCCCGACATGGCCGCCGAGATGAAACGCTATTCGCCTTTGACCCATGCCGACAAGGTCAGGATCCCCGTCCTCATCGTCCAGGGCGCCAACGATGTCCGCGTCCGGCGCAACCAGTCGGACCGCATGGTCGAACGCCTGAAGGAACTGGGACAACCGGCGGAATACCTGCTGATCGAGACCATGGGCCACCAGGTCCGGCGCTCACGCCACCGGGTCCAGGTGTTGACGGCGATCGAGCGGTACTTGGCGAAACGGCTGGGGGGCAGGGCCATGGGCCGTTGATACGGCCCTGGAAAACATACGGGCCCTAACCGTCGTCCAGCCAGGCCGTCGGGAATTCGAGAAAGACGATCTCGCCCATGTTGATGGCCGTTGTCGCGCCGCCGCCCTCGGGGATGAGCACAAAGCGCTCGTCGAGGTCCGCCGTCTCTGTCATCACCATCTTGATGTACCCGAGTCCGTCGCGCTCGACGTCGGCGATCTCCAGCGTCCCGGTGCCGAGCATGTGACAGACCAGGGCGTCCGGCAGCTTGGCGGCGCGTTCCAGCTCGCCGGGCGCCAGGCGGCAGCTCTGCAGGTGGCGCAGGCTCAAAAACACCTGCCGCCCGTCGAGAGTCTCGACGGCCAGGATCTCCTTGCCGGAGCCGCCCAGTACCAGGTGGATGCGGTCCCAGTCCGATGGGCTGACCGGATAGGACAGGGCCCCGTCGAAATCCTCGTAATAACAATCGAGCCACAACACGTCGGTCGCCGGTGCCGGGGGCACCACCCGGAGGTTCGGTTTCTTCTTCTCCTTCTTGGCCATGGGGGCTCCTTCGTGCGGCGGCAGGCGGTGGTGATGGGATTGTGCACGAAAAGGCGAGGCGGAGGAATGGCGATTCCGGCGAATCCCGATGAGATCAGCGGCGGGACCGGCTGAAGGCCCGCCGCGTAGGCGGCGCCGGCCCTTTGAATTTGACCTGGGTCATCGGTTTCGGTCGATGCCCGCTTCCGGCTACCTTTTGCATTGCAGCATCGCAGTTGCGATATACAATTGTGTGCAGATGCGAAGAACCATTAATTCGAAGGAGACCGGAGAGATGGCAAAGGAACTGTACGATCTCGGCGATCCGCCGCCCATCGGCGAGGTGCCGGCCAAGATGCACGCCTGGTTGATCCGGGCCGAGCGTTTCGGCGAACCGACCCAGGCTTTCCAGCAGGAAGTCGTCGACGTGCCGCCGATCAAGGACGACGAGGTCCTGGTCTACGTCATGGCCGCCGGCGTCAACTATAACAACGTCTGGGCCGGGCTCGGCGTGCCGATCAACGTGATCGCGGCCCGCAACAAGGCCGGCGAACCCGAGGACTTCCACATCGGCGGCTCGGACGCCTCCGGCATCGTCTATGCCGCCGGCAAGGATGTCACCAACGTCAAGGTCGGCGACGAGGTCGTCATCCATTGCGGCATCTGGGACAGCGAGTGCCCCACGGTCAAGGCCGGCGAGGACCCCATGTATTCGCCGACCTTCCGCATCTGGGGTTACGAGACCAACTACGGCAGCTTCGCCCAGTTCACCAAGGTTCAGGGCCACCAGTGCATGCCGAAACCCCGGCACATGACCTGGGAGGACGCCGCCGCCTACATGCTGGTCGGCGCCACGGCCTATCGCATGCTGCACGGCTGGCAGGAGCATTCGGTCCGGCCCGGCGACGTGGTCCTGGTCTGGGGCGGCGCCGGCGGGCTCGGTTCCATGGCCATCCAGATCGTCAAGGCCGCCGGCGGCATCCCCGTCGCCGTCGTCGCCGGCGAGGACAAGTTCGACTTCTGCAAACAACTCGGCGCCGTCGGCTGCATCAACCGCCGCGACTTCGACCACTGGGGCATGCTGCCGCACTGGAAGGACAGCCCCGGCTACAAGCAGTGGCTGGACGGCGCACGCTCCTTCGGCAAGGCCATCTGGGATGTCCTGGGCGAGAAGAGGAGCCCGCGCATCGTCTTCGAACACCCGGGCGAAACCACCATCCCGACGTCGATCTTCGTCTGCGATACCGGCGGCATGGTCGTCATCTGCGCCGGCACGACGGGCTACAACGCCACCGTCGACCTGCGTTACCTTTGGATGCGCCAGAAACGCCTCGAGGGGTCGCACTTCGCCAACGACGAGCAGTGCTACGGCCTCAACGAACTGGCCCTGCAGGGCAAGCTCGACCCCTGCCTGTCGCGCACCTTCGAGTGGGCCGAGCTGCCCTCATCGCACCAGCTCATGCACCGTAACGAGCATCCGAGCGGCAACATGGCGATCCTCGTCGGCGCCCAGGAGGTCGGCCTCGGCGTCAGTTCCAAGGCGCCGCTGCCCATGGCCCACGCCGTCGTGCCGGGACCGGAGATCGACACGCCCAGGCCGGCCTTCCCCATGTCGCAGCCGCTGCCCGGCGTCGGCGAGATCGACGCCGACCCGGACCTGGCGTTGTTCATCGACGACGGCTCGCGGGTCGCCGACCTCATGCACCAGGGCGTCATCTCCTGCGGCCGCGAGGATTCGCTCGGCACCGTCGCCAGCACCATGATCGAGAACGACGTCCACGCCATCGTCGTCATCGAGGACGACCAGGCCGTCGGCGTCGTCTCGCAGACCGACATGGTCCTGGCCCGCCAGGGCCGCGAGCCCGACACCGCCCGCGCCCTGCCAGCGGGCGAAGTCATGAGCAGGGGCTGCGTCACCGCGGACAAGGGCGAGAAGCTCTCCGATGCGGTGACCACCATGACCCGCTTAGGGATTCACCGCCTCGTCGTCACCGAAGCCAAGGACGGCAAGGACATCCCGGTGGGGGTGCTGTCGATGACGGATGTGGTTGGGTATATGGTTGGGAAGTAAAAGCCGCCGGAAGCGCACCTGTTAAGGACGCCGCCAATTACGGCGGCGTCCGCGTGCCTCTCTCCGAACCGTTGGCCGGCACCAGTTTGCCCTGGGCATATCCATCCCGACTTGAGAAGATCGGACCGTCGAACCCGACGGAAGCGGGATGGTTGTGGTGAGCCGTAGACGAAGTTCCCTCGCGCCTTTTCTCCTTTCGGCCGTCTTCTTGCTGTGGCCCGCCGAACCGCCGGCCGCCGACGAGCCGGTCCGCATGGGCCTGTCGTCGAGGATCATCGCCACTCTACCGGAGCGCTTGGGGATCAACGTCGATGATGGGACATTGACGCGCGATACCTGTCCGCCCCTGGAGACGGACAAGATCGCCAGCACCGGCCGCCCCCTGGTCGAGGTCGTCGTCCTCTGCAACGCGCTGTTCGAGGCCGGGCTCGCCGAGCGCATCGAACTGGTCGGCGGCTTCCCGCACAAACGCATGCTGACCGAGATCACGCACGGCGCCATCGACGTGTCCGGCACCACGGTCTTCCCCGAGGTGCTGGAAACCCTGGCCACCGAGGCCCGCCCGCGCCTCTCGAAACCGCTGATCCGCGTCAACGAGTTCGAGAAGGTCATCTACACCATGGCGCACCGCAAAGACGTGCTGGCCGTGCGCACCCTCGACGAGCTCCGCCAATTCAAGGCTGTCGTCGTCAAGTACTGGGCGATCGACGCCAAGACCCTGAAGAGTATGGGCCTCAGAGGCGTCGCCGAGGTCTCCAAGCAGGAGCTTTACCGGAAGTTCCTAGAAGTCGGCCGCGCCGATTTCGCCATCGCGTCGTTCGGCTCGGAAACCCACAACCCGGTCTTCAAAAACATGGTCCCCATCCCCGGCATCAAACTGGCCCTGGTCTCACCGCGTGTGTTTCCCATCTCGCCCGGCCGCGCGGATATCCAGGAGGCCGTCGATGCGTTTATCGACAAGGCGCGGAAAGGGGACAGCGACGGGATCGTGCAGGCGTTTCTGAGGGCCGGGTTCTTTCATGAGGAACTGGCCAAGTGGCGGCGGGTTTATCCGGTTGACGCGGGGCGGTAGGGGGACGGGGGGGACATGACCGTTTCCCTTTTGGGAAACGGATCGTGTCTTCTGTAATCCGGGCGGAGGAGCGGAGGTTACAGGGACCTGGTCTTCGCTTATCGGTAATTAAGTATGGTGGCCCCGGGCCTCGTACGGTTGAAGCGGGGCGGTAGGTGGGGTGGGAGGAAAGGCCTCACCAATCACCAACTATGTATGGTCCACCGGAGTTTTCACCGGAACTCTTACAAAAGACGAAAAAACACGAAGAGGAGTTTTATTGCAGTATGCTGAACATATCGCCGAAGATGCGCAAACCTATCGAGGCTATGCGCTAACGACTTTTTCGGCCCCACGTGCCGGCTTGGCCCGGCGACCTTCCCCCGCCATGTTCGGGTTGCCATTCACCAGTCAAATAAATCGCACTGCCACATCTATTGCATAGGAGCACGTCGCACCTCCCGGGAGACCTAGTTTCATGCTGTAGGATCGACCTTTGGCGGTCCTCAAAACAGTTTGCGCAGATCTGATGTGGGTGTTCGCCATCTTGTTCCGATTCGATAAGGCTATAGGCAAGTGTCTGGGTATATGGTCCAGCGGGTTTGAGTTCATAGCGCTGCTTCTCTCTTTCCCATGTTTCATAACCTTCTAGTTCTTTTTCAAGATCACTCACGCGCTCAATCAGTGCCATTTGCGATTGTTTCGCAGAGAGAATTTTTTCCGTGAGTTCTGTTAATGCCGTGTTACGAGCAGCGTCGTCGTTGAGGTCTTTCAGGCCCTTCGCGACATCCAAAATAGACTTGAATGCGCTAAGGCCAGCCAAGAATTCGCTTACCATGATATTTCTCCGCGCGCTCTAAAGGTACGAGAATCATATCGCGGATCTACTCGCAAGTCAGTCTAGGGTTGCCGGGGGCTCCTCCGACGCCCGACTTTTCCCCAGGTCCGGGTCAGCGATCGAGAGATTTGGTTGAGGAGTTCAGGGGACGCAAAGCTCTCCTGGTTCGGCAAAGTTTCCCCGAAACTTCCAACCTGATCATAGATTCTATTCGACCTGGGTCCCCTTGACCTGGTGAAAGGAAAAGTCCTAGTTTTCGACCCCGGTACGAAGCAATTCCGCCTCTAAGTCTGGTTTGCGGACCGATATATTCTATATTCCTAAATTGATCTAGAATTGACTGTTCCACACGCTGGGCGTCAGTATCCGCGTCGGACATTACGCCTATAACTCCGACGCCCGGAAATAATGGGTCTCCGACTAGTGCCTTGAGCGCCGTAATTTCGTATTTCCTCGATAGCAAAAGACGACGTAGTCCGAAGGCGCGTACCCTCGTCTTTCGAACAACGCCTCAAAGAAATATGCTTCAGAGGGGCCTTCCGCTAAAAAACCCTTAGGGGGTGACACAAACTGGTTAAGAGTGAAACCCTTTGATGGCTTGGATTCAGAGGAATTGCGAAAGTATTTAGTTGCCATTACCTGATCTCGGCTTGAATTTCAGCAGCCTCCGCGAGTTCTTTGTTTGAAAATCTGGTGGCAATAATTTTGTCTTTTCTTTGGGAAATTCTAAAGGAAGCCAATTGAGCGAACTTGTTCTTGTTCGAAAGCGCTAAAAACCGCGAAAGTACTTCATCTGAGTGAGTTGATATAAAGAACTGAATATTGTTCTTTTTCGAAATCGAGAAAATAAACTCGATAACCTTGTCTATGGCGGTGAAATGTAAGCCATCTTCGATCTCGTCGATCAAAATCGCCCCATCTTGTAAATGTTCAGCGGTTAGGACAAGGCGAAGAACATGCCCAAATCCCGCGCCCATCAAAGTTACGGGGATAAGCGTACCGGTACCAACATCGGCGTAAATAACCCCGACACTTTCCTCACTTAAAGGGATTAGGTCTTTTAAGTTCGGGAACATAAACTTCAGATTTTCGACGATTTTTGGGACTTGCCGTTTCTTTACGGTTTCACTCAGTTGCGAATAAGTTTGTCCCCAAGATGTGGTCGGCCCCAAATAGGGGGTCATGAAATTCGCATTCACTAAGTCAGGGCTAGATTCACCTGAGCCTCTCAACGCAGCTCCTTGGGTCGAGCCATCTATCGCGAAGATACGCTCCCAACTGAGAGTGCCCTTGGACTTTCCCGATGGACCTTTAAAACCGAAACGCACGCCAGAGATAGATTTTTCGATTTCCGTCGAGGGTGAATTGCCAATCGATTCGCGTATCGGAATGATCTGCAATGAACGCTTGGATCTGTTTTTCGGGTTGGCGATGTTGCCGATGATTTCGATAGTCGGAAATACATCAAGGTTCATATTTGGGAAAATGCTGGAGAATACCCGCGTACCGAACGCCGTCATTCCGAAATCTCCTCGGAATTCGTGGATTTTTCCGGCGAGCCCAGCATTGCTTGCGCCAAAGTTCAAAAACAACGATTCTAGCGCGGATTCGATTTAATCCTGGTCGTATCCTGCGGCAGCGAAGAAGTTCTCGCATTCGGTGGGCGTGACTTTCTCGATCCCTTCGGCGATGGCGCTCCACAGTTCATCAATGG
>Ga0056135_10000288_pt1 | contig 14657 bp, 7 predicted proteins | sample WorMetG1aBELIZE1_FD_67481 | JGI IMG/M metagenome (GOLD analysis project Ga0056135, IMG submission 67481) | Marine gutless worms symbiont microbial communities from Max Planck institute for Marine Microbiology, Germany - Inanidrilus... ...
CCAACCAAAGCCAAAAACCGCCGCAGCATCTGCCAGTGGCGGCGAATAAACGTCCGCTCTTAATAGAAGCGGACGCCCAAAACACTCTTTCGGACGAGTTTATCAACGATATCGAGGGCGTTGCCGACGTACCCGATCTCAATATCGGTGATGCGCAAGGTCTCGAGGACACGGCGATCCCGCTCAACATCGATGCCCAATTGGCCGACGCCGATGAGGTGTTGAGTGTCACGATTACGCGGATTCCAACGGATGCCGTACTTATGAGCGGTTCGACGGTAATCCCTGTCAAATGGAATGGCCACGCTGACTCAGGAGTAGTTGGCCGACCTGACGATCACGCCGCCACCCGACTCGAACGTCGATATGGACCTTAAAGTTACGGCGACCGCGACCCAGGGCGGTTCGACCGCCCAAACCACCGAACACGACCTGCACGTCGACGTGATCGGCGTTGCGGATGCGCCCAATCTCGCCACCGAGGATTCAACCGGCGACGAGAACCAAGGCATTCCGCTCGACATCTCGACCAACCTGACTGACACCGACGGTTCGGAAAGCCTGTCGATCACCATCGGCAATATCCCCGACGGGGCGACCCTCAACAAGGGCACGCTGAACGCCGATGGCACCTATACCCTGACTCCGGCTCAACTATTCGGTTTGGAAGTGACGCCGGCCACCGATTTCGAAGGCACGTTCACGCTGTTCGTGACCTCGACGTCGACGGAAAATGACGGCGATCAGGCCAATACCTTCGACGTGCTCAACGTCAACGTGGAAGGCGGGGCCGATACGCCGGTCCTGATCATCGGTGACTCTTCAGGCCTCGAAGACTCGGCCATCGCGCTCAACATCGACGCCCAGCTGACCGATTTGTCGGAAACGCTGTCGGTGACCATCTCCGGAGTTCCGGATGGCGCGGCGCTGTCCAACGGTACGATCATCGACACCGATCCGGTTACGGGCGAGACGACATGGAACGTCATGCCGGCTCATCTGAACACCCTGTCAATCACGCCGCCCGAGGACTCCAACGTCGACTTCAACTTGACGGTCACGGCTGCGTCGACCAATGGCAACGGTGATATTGCCGAGACGGAGGGAACGGTTTACGTGGCGGTTCAGAGCGTCGCCGACGAGCCGGAACTCGAGACGGAAAACGCGACCGGCACCGGCGGCGAGGCCATCGACCTCGAAATCACTTCGGCGCTGACCGACCTCGACGGTTCTGAATCCCTGTCTTTGACCATCTCCGGTGTGCCTCAGGGGGCTAGCCTGTCGGCTGGTGTCTATACCGGCAACGGTACCTGGGCCCTGGAACCGGGCGATCTCAACGGCCTGACCATCTCCACGCCGGAAAACTACGACACCGACTTCGATTTGACGGTGACCGCGACGGCGACCGATTCGGAACCAGTCGGCGAGGTGCCCTATACCGACACCGCTTCGGTAACGGCGACCATCCATGTCGACATGGAAGACGCCCAAGCCGATCCGCCGGTGCTCGTCGTCGACGACGCGGAAGGTCTCGAAGACAACGCCATTCCGCTCGACATCACGGCGTCGCTGACCGATCCGGAAGAGACCCTGTCGATGACCATTTCCGGCGTGCCGCAAGGCGCTAGCCTGTCGCTCGGCACGGACCAGGGCGAGGGCGTCTGGTCGTTCACGGAAGCCGACCTGGCCAACATCGAGAACCTGACGATCACGCCACCGCTGCATTCGGACGTTGATTTCGACCTGACCGTGACCGCCACCTCCCAGGACGGCGACGACACGGCGACGGTGTCCGATACTTTGACGGTGGTGGTCGGCGCGGTCGCCGATACGCCGGCCGTGTCGGCGGACGACGGCTCCGGTGACGTCGGTCAGACCATCCCGCTCGACATTTCGAGCGCGCTCGTCGACCAGGACGGTTCGGAATCCCTGTCGATCACCATCTCCGACGTCCCGGCCGGTGCCTCGCTGTCCGCGGGTACCGATAACCAGGATGAGACCTGGACCCTGGAGCTCGCTGACTTGACCGGCCTCAACATCAACCTGCCGGCCGACGCCAGCGACGACTTCGACCTCACCGTCACGGCGACGGCGACGGAAGCCGACGGCGGTGATACGGCGTCGAACGTGGTGACCAGCGTCATCAACGTTGATCCCAACGCCAACGACGACGTCAACGAGGCCGATATGGGCGGCTTCACGTCGGGCAACGTGATCACCGGTCTCGGTGACATCGTCGACCCGAATGCTGCGGCCGACACCGGCTCGACCACCGGCAACACGATCACCGAAGTCACCTTCGGCGATACCACGGTCAGCTTCTCCGACCCCAGTGCCGTGCAAACCGATGAAAACGGCAACTTCGTTACCATCGAGGGCGACTTCGGTACGCTCAAGATGTACGAGGACGGTGACTACGGGTATGTAGCCGATCCGAGTCAGGCCGGAGAAAGCGGCTCGGTCGGTTTGACGGATCCGGCGTCGCCGGACGAAGTCGAGGCGGCGTGGTCCGGCATCGAGACCTTCGCCTTCGATTTCGGCACGTCCTATCTCGACAACAACGGCCAGCTCGATCCGAACCTCGCCGACGATACCGTGAGCTTCAACCAGAACGGTATCGGCGTCGAGGGTACCCAGGGCGGCATGCCGGTTCCCGGCCAGATCAATCATGACGAGAACACCGGGCAGTCCGAAGCGCTCGGCGTCGCCGACGAACCGCCGTTGACGGCCGAACTGGGCGACGGCAGCTACGAGCCGGGCGACCCGCAGGTCCTGACCGTCGAGGTGACCAACGTCGGCAACGCCAGCGCCGGCTACAACAACACCTACGGCTACTACATCAAGGGCGAGAACGGTGAGCCGGTCGAAGGCGGCATCGTTTGGAGCAACGTCAAGACGACGGTCGGCGACAGCGAAACGATCACGCTCGAGGGTGTCGATCCGGCTTCTGTCGGCTTCTTCCTGATCCCTGACGGCTATGACCACAACCCGGGCATGACCGACGGTATGCCGGTCACCTTCCAGCAGGATGACGCCGGCATTTGGACGCCGGTGGCGCCGGACGGCACGCTGATGGCGGGGCAGGGGGCGCCTGCGTTCTTCAGTGACGAAGCGCTCAATCCCGACGACTACGACCACATGGTCGACAACGACGTCATTGGCAACCAGAACTGGGAAGACCTGTTCGGCGGCGGTGACAACGACTACAACGACGCCAACTTTAACGCCACCATGGAAACCAGCGGCGGCACGCCGGGCAATACCACTTTCCCGCTCGACATCGCCACCTCTCTGGTCGATGCCGATGGTTCGGAGACACTCTCCGTCACCGTCGCCGGCCTGCCCGAGGGCGTCACGCTTTCGGCCGGTACGCTCAACGACGACGGTTCCTACACCCTATTGCCGGAGCAATTGGATGGCCTAACGGCGACCCCGCCGGCCGATTCCAATGTCGACTTCGATCTGACGATTTCGGCGACGTCCATCGAGCAGTCGAGTGGCGACACGAATACGGTGACCCAAACCATGACCGTCGATGTCATCGGCGTCGCCGATGAACCGACGCTGGACGTCGCCCTCGGCGATCCGACGACGAGCGGCGGCAACCCGCAACCAGTCGCCTATTGGAACATGAACGAGTCCTCCGACCAGGGCACGCTTGCCGATTCCGTCGGCGGCCATACGGCTGAGACACACTGCGGCCTCGACATGGACGATGCCGGCGTGTTCGGGACGACAGCGGCCGAGTTCAACGGTTCCAACGACTACATCTCGGTGCCGCATAGCGACGACATCAAGCCCGACAGCGGCGCCATCACCGTGTGGTTCAACGCCGATACGGTGAGCGGCCGCGGAACCCTGGTTTCGTCCGACTCGTCCGGCTTTGACACTGGCGGCCACTTCGGCTTGTTCGTCGAGAACGGGCACCTCAGACTGCGTATGCAGGGCACCGACGATCAGACCAACATCACCGGTGGCGACGTATCAACCGGCGAATGGAATCAGGTCACGGTGACCTGGGGCGATGATGGGGCGCAGGTCTACCTGAACGGCGAACAGGTGGCCTCCGATTCCAGCTGGACTCGCGGTCTTGAGGGTAACGACAATCCGTGGACCTTCGGCACCAACCAATGGGTCAGCGGTGATGACGTCGCCAACAACCTGCGCGACTACTTCAACGGCCATATGGACGACATCGCCATCTTCGACACGCAGTTGAGCGCCGATGACGTTTCCAGCCTGTATAGCGCCGGCGTCACCGAAATCATGGCCGGCGGTGAAGGCGGCGACCTCGTCTATCCGCTCGACATCACCTCCAACCTGACCGACACCGACGGTTCGGAAACCCTGTCCCTGACCGTCAACGGCCTGCCGGAAGGCGCGACGCTCTCGGCCGGAACGGTCAATGACGACGGTTCGGTCACGTTGTCGCCCGACGAGTTGCAGGGCCTAGAACTGACGGTGCCCGGCGGTTCGACCGACGGTTTCGATCTCACCGTCAGCAGCACGGCGACGGAGAATGACGGCGACACCGCGACGGTCTCGCAGACCGTAACGGCCGGCGCATTGGACGGCACGGCGGAAACACCCGAGCTCGATGTCGACAACGCAACCGGCGCTGAAGACACGGCGATCGCGCTCAACATCGATGCGGCGCTGACTGACACCGATGGCTCCGAAACCCTCAGTGTGACCATATCGGGCGTGCCCACCGGTGCGCAACTGTCGGCCGGCACCGACAACCAGGACGGCACCTGGACCCTCGAGTCCGGAGACCTCAATGGCCTGACGATCACGCCACCGGCCAATTCCAACGAGGACATCGCATTGTCAGTCACCGCGACGTCGACCGAGAGCTCGACCGGTGACACGGCGACGGCGACGGCCAACCTGACCGTCGACGTCATCGGCGTCGCCGATCAGCCGCAAGTCGTCGTCCAAGACGAGCAGGGCAACGAGGACACCTGGATCCAGCTCCATTTGGACAGCGGCCCGTCAGTCGACACGGACGGCTCCGAGACCCTGTCGATCACGATCTCCGATGTTCCGCAAGGGGCCCGGCTCAACCCGGGCGCCGACAATGGTGACGGCACCTGGACGGTGACGGCGGCGCAGTTGCCGCTGGTCTGCATCCTGCCGCCGGACGACTTCTCGGGCGACATCACCATGACGCTCAACGTGACGACGACCGAGAACGACGGCGATACCACGACCGTCTCCGACGACTTCACGGTCAGCGTAATCGGCGTGGCCGACGGTCCCAGTGTCACGGCGACACAAGCCCAGGGTTACGAGGATTCGGCGATCGCCCTTAACATCGGCGCGTCCCTGACCGACGACGACAATTCCGAGACGCTCTCGGTGACCATCTCCGGCATTCCGCAAGGGGCGACCCTGTCGGCCGGTACGGTCAACAACGACGGCAGCGTCACCCTGACGCCTCAGCAACTGGACGGCCTGACCATCACGCCACCGGAACACTCCAACGAGGACTTCCCGCTGACGGTATCGGCGACCTCGACCGAAACGGCGACCGGCGATACGGCGACGACGACGGCGACCTTCAACGTCGGCGTCACCGGTGTTGCCGACACACCGAGCCTGTCCGTTACCGGTCGGCCAGCCGACGCTGGAGAGCGGCGGTGCGGGCAGCGAGTTCATCGTCAATGGCAGCTTTGAATCCGTGGCGAACCAACTCGACTCGGATGATGCCGACAACTTCGCGACCCTTGAGGGTTGGCAGACGACGGATGAATCGTTCGAAATCCACGGCGTCGACTACAACTATCGTGACGCCTCGTCGCAATCCGACGGCGACTTCAAACTCGAACTCGACGGCGGCAAGGATGACTACGGCAACGATACCGGCCTCGGCTCCAACAGCAACATCTTCCAGGATGTTCAGGGCCTGGCCGAAGGCGCCACCTACACACTGTCCTTCGATTCGGACAACCGCGAGGGTGATGCCGACGGCTACTTCGAGGTCTTCTGGGGCGGCGAGAAGATCGCCACCATCACCGACAATACGGCCGGCTTCATCTCCCACGAGTTTGAGCTCGTCGGCGGTGCCGGCGACGGATCGGATCGTCTCGAGTTCAACCTGATCGGCGAAAACGAATGGGCGGTCTATCTCGATAACGTGTCCTTGGAAGGCACCGAGAATACCCTCACTTATCCGCTCGACATCGCTTCCGGCTTGGTCGATACGGACGGTTCCGAGACCCTTTCGGTGACCGTATCCGGTCTGCCGGACGGGGCGTCGTTGTCTGCCGGTACGGTCAACGACGACGGCTCGGTGACCCTGAGCGCTGCCGAGTTGCAGGGGCTTTCGGTCCGCGTGCCGGAAAGCCAGGCCGACGGTTTTAACCTGTCGGTAAGCAGCACGGCGACGGAAAACGACGGCGATACGGCGACGGTCACCCAGACCGTGACCATCGACGCTTACGACGGCGGCGCGGAAGCGCCTGAACTCGAGGTCGAGAACGCAACCGGCCTCGAGGACACGGTGTTCGCGCTCAATATCGACGCGGCTTTGGCCGATACCGACGGGTCGGAGACCCTGAGCGTCACCATCGGTGGCGTTCCGGACGGCGCCAGCCTGTCGGCCGGTACCGACAACCAGGACGGCACTTGGACGTTGACCTCCGAACAGCTCGAAGGCCTGACCCTGACGCCGCCCGCCGATTGCAACGAGGACTTCTCCTTGATGGTGACGGCGACGTCGTCGCAGGGCACCGATACGGCGAGCACGGTGGCCGAACTGATGGTCGACATCACCGGTGTCGCCGACGCGCCGACGCTCTCGGCCGAGGCGACCTACAGTCAAACGACGGGCGGCGAGACAACGATTGACGTCCCGCAAACCGTCCTCGATGCGGCCACTGGCGACAACGTAGTGACCGTTTCCGGCGTTCCGGATGGAGCCAGCCTGTCGGCCGGCACCGACAACCAGGACGGCACTTGGACGGTGAGTGCCGGCGATGTCGACGGCCTGACCATCACGCCCGCGGACGGCTCGACGGATACGGTGTCGTTGACGTTCGACGTCACGGGCGGCGGTTCCAGCGGCGATGTCTTGTTCTCCGACAACTTCGACAACGGCGTCTCCGGGTGGGGCGACGATGCCGGGGAGTGGTACGGTGCCATGGAGATCGAACGGGATGAAACGGCGACCCGGACCTTCGATTTCGGTCCCGAACACGCCGGACAAACGGTAACCCTCAGCTTCGATAGCCAGACCTGGGGAAGCTGGGATACGAGCGGTGGTTCCCGGGACTATTTCATCGTGACGACAAACGGTTCAGAGGTCATCAACACCTCCGACCGGGGAAGCGACAGCCATTCGGTGACCGTGACGCTCGACCAGAACGGTCAGTTGCAGCTCAACATGACGGCTGACGCCACCGGCTCCGACGAAGGCGTCGATATTGACAACTTCGTCATCACCGCCGGCGACGACTACTCGTCGACCCTGGCGACGGCGTCGGTCGACGTCGAACCGGATGCAACAGGTCACGTCTACGATCTCGACATCACCTCGGCGCTGACCGATACGGACGGCTCCGAGACGCTGTCGATCACGGTCGGCAACCTGCCGAATGGTGCAAGCCTGTCGGCCGGTACGCAAAACCAGGATGGTACCTGGACGCTTGGCGCTGGTGATCTCGACGGTTTGACGGTGACGGTGGCCGACGATACGGCCGACTTCAACCTGGCCGTCAGCGCCACGGCGACGGAGAACGACGGCGATACCAACACCGTCTCCACCGCCGTTGCGATCACGGCGCCGGACCTCGGTGCCGAAGCGCCTGAACTGACGGTGTATGATGCTGCGGGTGACGAGGATACGGTGTTCGCCCTCAACATCGACGCGGCTTTGACCGACACGGACGGATCAGAAACCCTCAGCGTGACCATTTCCGGTGTCCCCAACGGGGCCAGCCTGTCGGCCGGCACCGACAATCAGGACGGCACCTGGACGCTGACCCAGGATCAACTAACCGATCTGACGCTGACGCCGCCCGCCGATTCCAACGAGGACTTCTCCTTGATGGTGACGGCGACGTCGTCGCAGGGCACCGACACGGCAAGCACGGTGGCCGAACTGATGGTCGACATCACCGGCGTCGCCGATACCCCGACGCTCAGCATCGCTGTTGGTGACCCGACAGTTTTGGCCGGCAATCCACAGCCGATCGCCTATTGGACCATGGACGAGACCTCCGATCAGGGCACGATCGCCGACTCCGTCGGCGGCCATACCGGTGAAACCCACTGCGGCCTCGACATGGACGACGGCGGCGTCTTCAACACGACTTCGGCCGAGTTCAAAGGCTCCAATGACTACATCTCGGTGCCGCACAGCGACGACCTCAAACCGGACAGCGGTGCCATCACTTTGTGGTTCAACGCCGATACGGTCAGCGGCCGACAGGCCTTGGTTTCTTCCGACTCGTCCGGTTACGACACGGGCGGCCACTTCGGTCTGTTCGTCGAAAACGGTTGCCTGCGTTTGCGGATGCAGGGCACCGACAGCCAGATCGATATGACCGACGGCAGTGTGTCGTCCCATTCCTGGAACCAGGTTACCGTGACTTGGGGTGAGGCGGGAGCGCAGGTCTACATGAACGGCGAGCATGTGATGTCCGACGCCAACTGGACGCGCGGTCTCGAGGGCAACGACAACCCGTGGACCTTCGGCACCAACCAGTGGGTCAGCGGCAACGATGTCGCCAACAACCTGCGCGACTACTTCAACGGCCACATGGACGACATCGCCATGTTCGATCAGCAACTGACCGCCGATCAGATCGGCGATCTCTACAGCACCGGCGTCAACCAGTTCATGAACAGCGGTGACGGCGGTGACCTGGTCTATCCGATCGAGATCGCCGGCGCGCTGACCGATACGGACGGCTCGGAAACGTTGTCGATCAGCGTCGACGGCCTGCCGGACGGGGCGACGCTTTCGGCCGGTACTGTCAACGACGACGGCAGCTGGTCGCTGGGTGCCGACGACCTCGATGGCCTGACCATGACCGTCGAAAGCGAGGTGACGGATCCCTTCAACATGACCGTCACCACGACAGCAACCGAAGACGACGGCGACGTCGCTACCAACTCGGCGGTCGTCGAGATCGATCCGAGCGCTGCCGGCGTGACCATGACCGGCGACGAAGCCGACGACAGCCTCACCGGTACCGGCGGTGACGACACCGTATCCGGCGGCGAGGGCGACGACGAACTGTTCGGCGACGACGGTATGGATGTCCTCTACGGCGGTGCCGGGGCCGACGAACTGCAGGGCGGTGCCGGCGACGACGTGCTCCTGGGCGGCGAGGGCGGCGACACCTTCATCTTCGACGCCGAGAGCGGCGATGACGTCATCACCGACATCTTCGCCAACGACACCCTCGTTTTCGAAGGCCAGGAATTCCACATGGATGACCTGATCCTGTCCGAGAACGAGGATGGCGATGTCGTCATGTCCTTCAACAACGTTGAAGGCGCCTCGGTGACGCTGAGCGGTGTCAAGATGGAAGACCTCGATACCAATGATGACGGCAGCCCGAGCGATGGCTACTCGGTGACCGAGGACGACGGCAAAGTGACGATCACGCTGGACGGCATTACATAACAGATAAGGCGCCAGCGCACGGAGCGGGCGGCCGCGCACTCCGGTGCCGGCCGCCTTTTCTTTTGGAGGTCCGGGGTGCTATTGCCGGCCTGGCGTTCAGTGGTTGTCGATGGCGGAACCAGGTTTGTCGGGATGTCCGCTTTGTCCCAGAGCAGGCCGCAAATCGCATACGAATTGCCATGGAATCGGGGTTTATTTGAGATGAATTGCATCCATCTGCCGACCAGATCAGCACCAATTGATCCAACGGGCGAAATGCGCGTTGACAGGGTTCCCCCCTTTCATATCTACCAGCAGTATAGATCTTCCCGAACACTTCGCTATCGACATCGGGTTAGAGATCGCGCGGCGGTGAATTCGGCGAGAACGCGCGGCGGTGAATTCGGCGAGAATAAGAGGGTTTTGAATTGAAAAAGAAAATTCTGATAGTTGGCGGAAGCTCAGGTGTCGGTCGGAAATTGGCGGAGTGCTACATTTCCGACGGTCACAAGGTATGCGTCACTGGACGGAAGAACCCCGAGATAGAAGAAGCGAAATATTGCGAGCTAAGCATTACGAATGATGGTGCCGGCTTGGGAACAGGCATAGACCAGGTCTTGGAGGACTTCGAAAATGTTAACACGCTGGTCTATGCTGCCGGATTCCTTCAACGCGGACATATTGAGCGCATAAGCGATAAAGACCTTCAGACAATGGTGAACGTTGGCCTGTTGGCGCCGATGATGTTGATTCAGCGCTTGAAGAGTAAGTCGGTATCGCCTCTAAAAATCATGCTTATCACATCTAGTTCGCAATATACGCCGAGGGAACTTGAGCCCGCATATTGCGCCACGAAATCCGGCTTGGGTATGTTGGGGGCGTCCCTGGTCATGGACCACGGGATCGGAAAAGTTCTTGTGGCCGCGCCATCCGGCATGCGGACCCGGTTCTGGCACGGGACCGATGAGGATACGGAAACGATGTTGGATCCTGGTTGGGTAGCCAAGCGAATTATCGAGCTGTCCGGTGGTCCTTTTAAGTATAGGTACGCAAGAATTCTACGGAACCCGGCCCGGGTAGAAATCGTCGAAAATTTGGACAATGAACTCAGGCCGATTTAGGCCTTGGAAATAGACCCCACGGTCAGATGAGTATGAACTCAATCGATCCGGCGGATAGGAGTCGCTTTACTCCACCCGCTCCGGCGGCGCCTCGCGGAAATGGGCCCAGCGCCGGGTGCCGCCGCGGTTCTCGAGGAAATTGATCAGTGCCGAGACCGGTTTGCGGTCGTAGCGGCTGCCGGTGTCGTCCATCAGGATGTCGGCCGCCTTCTGGAAGGGCATGGCGCCCCTATAGGCGCGCGGGCTGGCCATGCCGACGAAGGCGTTGGCGACGGCCAGGATGCGGGCCGTCTGGATGATCTCCTCGCCCTTGAGGCCCAACGGCCCGCGGCCGTCCCAGGTCTCGCCGAACTGGCGGATGGTCTCGACTACGGGCCCCTCGAAGTCGACGTTCTCGAGGAGATCGACGGTGGTCAGATAGGCCGAGCCGACCATGGCGCGCTCCTCGGGCGTCAGGTCCTCGGTCTTGGTCAGGATCTCCTCGGGAATGAAGATTTTCCCCAAATTCATCAGGTTGCCGGCGATGTCGACGGTCTTCTCGTCGACCTCTTCCAGGCCCATCTCGTGGGCGATGGCACGGGCGACCTCGGCGACGCGCGACGAGTGGTTGGCGGAGAAGGGGTCGCGGCGGTCGACGACGCTGACCAGGGTGTCGGTCAATTGGCGCATCATCTTCTCGCCGCGCCGTTTCTCACGGGTCAGGTCGGTGATGTCGCTGATGATCATGAGGACGGCCGGCGGGTAGTCGCGGTCGCCGCGCAGCGGCACGTGGTAGGTGCGCACCACCTGGAAGTCGCCGTCCGGGTCTTCCTCGTCTTCCTCGTCGCCGAAGACGACCGTATGGCTGGCTTTCTCGAATTCGCGGAGAACCTCCTTGTTGAGGTCGGCGTATTTCTGCGCGCGAACAGGGCCGATGACGCTGGCCATGGTCTTGCCCATCATGTCGGCGGCCGGAATCCCGGCTTCGTCCTCGGCCGGCAGGTTGGCGAAGGTGTATTGTGTGTTCTCGTCGACGGCGACGATCTGGTTGGGCTGGTTGTCGGTCACCACCTTCATGAACTTGCTCATGTTGCCGAAACGCTCGAGCGCGACCTCGGCCTCATGGAGGGCCTGGGTGGCGCGCATGGAAGCGCCCTTCTTCCAGACGAACAGGATGGCCAGCGTGACGATGACGATGAGCGCGATGAAGACGCCCATGATGACGGTCAGGCGGTTGTCAGTCGCCGCCAGGGCCTCGTCGCGGCTGATCTTGCGGATCAGCACCCAGGGCAGGTTGGCGATCGGTCGCGACGCGGCCAGGACCTCGGTGCCGACGTAGTCGACATAAATGCCGAAACTGCCGGGCCGCTCCGTTGCTTTGCCCGCCACCAGGTTCGGCGTGTCGGCCGACATGGAGCGTTTCAAGGCCGGCGTGTCGTCGGCCAGCGGCGTCAGGTACTCGACCGTCGCCCCCTTGGCGCGGACCATGTAGGTTTCCGTGGTCTTGGCCGTATCGCCCGGCTGCTTGAGGCGGCGATAGAGGTCCTGACCGACGATCCTGAGACCGACCACGGCGCCGATGCCCTTGGCGCCCTCGCCGTCGTCTTGGATGCCGAAAACCGGCAACACGAAGCCCATGGTCGGATCGCCGGCGGCGCCGATGAACATGTCGATGATCGCCGGTTCCCCGTCGAGGGCCTGGGCGACGGCAGTGCGGATCTTGCTGGTCAAGGGCGGCCTATCGGGCGTGCTGACGATGGACGCACCGTCCTTGTCGACCAGACCGAGGCCGGCGACCCCGGCCCGTTCGACGTTGGCGGCGACCTCGCCGACCGGTGGCGGCGCCTTGAAGCCGGTGCGCTCGGCGGTGGCGATCAGGAGGTTCCGGAGAAAGCTCACCGATGCCTCCTCGTCTTCTTCCTCGTCCTCGAACTCCTCTTCCTCCTGGACCTCGCCCTCGACGGCGGCCTCCGTATCGGTCTCGTCATCGAGACCGGGCGGTTCCTCCTCTTCCTCGGCGCCGCCGGAGGCCAGTTCCGACATGTAGACCTGAAGCGAGGCGTTTTGGGCCAGTTCACGCACGTAGCCGAAGTTCTGTTCGACCCAATCGTTGACGGCGGCGCTGCGGCTGTCGGCGACGATCCCGAGACGGACCTGCCAAGCCTGGATATCGCGATCGCGCTCCGACTCGACGAAACCGAGGGTCCCGAAGACGGCCCCGACGACGGTAACGATCAACGCGCCGACGATGGCCAGTGCCGCCTTGTTCACCTGCCGGGGCGGGATCTTTTCCTTGGCGTCTTCCGAGCCGTCGTCGCCGCCGTTGTCGGCGGGCGGCTCGTTCCCGGTGTCCCCTTTCGTGGACAGCGCCATCGGCTGATCCCCCAATGAAAACGATATATTTTCCAAAATCTTACGGTTTGACCGTTCGGAAGCAAGGGGGAATCGGGTTGGCTTTCACGTTTACGCGAATTCCGGCGCGCTAAACTTGTCGCCAAGTCTCTGGAAATACTATTATTGATCCGAATCGGTATGTTGCCCCCGACATGGGGTCGAAATGGGTGACGAATATAGCGAAAAGCCGTCGACGTTTGAAATGAACACGCCAAGAACTCTAAAACCGATGCGATTCGCCGTGTTCGTATTGGGGTTTCTTCTCGCTTGTTCCTTTGCCGCGCCGGTGGAGGTCGAGGCCGCGGCGAAGTATAAAAAGAGCTTCTTCAACAGTCTCGAGAAACGCTCGAAGAACATGAAGCCGTTCAAGAAATGGCGCGCCGCCCTGGCCCGTTATTCCAAGGAATTGAAAAAGCGCAAGGACCAGAATTGTACGTCGACGCGGCTCAACATCTGCGATTACAACGATTGGGACAAGTTCCTGGAGAGTCTGAAGGGGAAGGGCAAATGGACCCAGCTCCGTGCCGTCAATGCGCGGATGAACAAGGCCAAATACATTTCCGATAAGGCCAATTGGGGGCGCAAGGACTACTGGGCGACGCCCGGCGAGTTCATGTCGCGTTTCGGTGATTGCGAGGATTACGCGATCGTCAAATACCTGTCTCTACGCATCTTGGGTTTCCGCGAGAGCGAACTCAGGGTCGTCGCCGTGAAAGACCTCAATTTGAAGGTCGGCCACGCGATCCTGATGGTCATCGTCAAGGACAAGAAAAAGAAGAAGCGCTATTTCGTGCTCGACAACCAGATCAAGAAGGTGGTCGAAGCGAAGAAGATCCGGCATTACCAACCGGTCTTTTCCATCAACAAGAATTTCTGGTGGCGTCATCAGGCCGGCTGATTGGCCTTAAGTCGCGTTCAGGGATCAATCGTCCCGTCGGTCCCTGCCTGTGCGGCGCGGTCCTGTCCTGCGGTTGTCGTCGTCGGTACGACGCGGTCCTTCGCGGCGCTGACCGTTGCGGCGGTTTTTTTCGACGGCGAGTTCCTGCTCACGACGGTCGCTGTCGTCGCGGCGGTCGGTTCCGCGGCGATCGGAACCCTTGCGTTCCGCTTGTGGCCTATCCATTCATCCCTCCTGAACGTTTCGGCCTCTAAGGCCTAGGTTGGTTCTAATGACGTTATTTGGATTTGCAAAGAGGATTCGGTGGAATTTTCCACTGGCCATTTCGCCCGCGGAAACTACATTCCCTGACGATGACGGGCGAAGTGCCGCTGTGAATAAATTTGGAATACAACCTTGAGTTCGATTGAAAACCAAGTCGCCAAAAGGCGGACGTTTGCGATCATTTCCCACCCCGACGCCGGGAAAACGACGCTGACCGAGAAACTGTTGCTTTTCGGTGGCGCCATCCAGATGGCCGGCGCCGTCACACTGCTGTCCGGTTTAATTTGGGTTGTCATATGAGAGCCCATTGACTGGTTGGCCTCGGGTCAGATGTATCCGGTTCCAGAAGGCGGTCGATGCGTTTTCGGTGCATGAGGTTTTGTCT
>Ga0056135_10000292_pt1 | contig 14559 bp, 12 predicted proteins | sample WorMetG1aBELIZE1_FD_67481 | JGI IMG/M metagenome (GOLD analysis project Ga0056135, IMG submission 67481) | Marine gutless worms symbiont microbial communities from Max Planck institute for Marine Microbiology, Germany - Inanidrilus... ...
ATAAAGTGTATATTTGATCGCTTAACAATCGTGTAAAATTTCGTACAAAAATTCCCATGCATTGCTGTAATATCAACAAAAGTCGTAGGGGGGGATTTTTTTTGGTACACCTGGTAGTTTTGCCTGAGATGTGGCCAGTCATCCACAAACTCACTGTCATTACCACTGAATGAGAACTGGGGCATAGTGGTAGAAGTACGAGAATGAGTAGGACATGAGTTGAAGTACAAACTTTTTTGCATGAAAAACAACATTATATTCACTAGCAAAGTTATCACAAAGAGCCAGCATATTTTGCATTGCTCTGTTGTTGTGAGCTAAAAGAACCACATCGTCAGAATATGCCAAAGCACCAAGGAAAACCTAACCAATGAAACAACCAAGTCCAGATTTACTCAGATGTAGCAACAGTTTGTCAATATAAATGCAGAATAGTACGGAACTGATCACGCCACCATGCATCTGGTCTCTTAACAGATTTTCTGCGTTCGTTTATGATGGGAAGTGGGTTTGACCCATAGAATAATTAACTTTAGTCTAATTTTTCGTAGGATGTCAGTTAAGCTGGGTCATCTTGATTTTGTCAAGCCTTCATGGGCCAGACAGATGCAGTGAACATACATAAGGTGATAGCAACTTTACTGTGTGTATTGAACTGTTGAACTGTGCTGTGTAGCTCAGTCACCTGCAGAAAGAGTCGGAACGCTTGACTGATGAGAAGCCTGAAGAAGCGGCTGTAATCAATGAGAAGATTGTCACTTTGACTGAGCTGTGGCAAGAACTGAAACAGACGGTACGTGAGAGCACTACTGTTACGTGCAGCTCTGTAGTAAAATATCACGTCACTGTATTCAGTGCCTCATGTGGGTCCCGGGGCTGTAAGTAAGTGGGTAAGTGTCTAAGTAAGTAAGTAAGTGACACATTTACGAAGCACCAAAACCAGAATTCCAGGCCGGATGTCGCAGGAGGCAACTAAACCTGGCTGTAGTTTTTTGTATTTATTTTGTGTTGTAGTACATTTCTTTTGATTACTAAATGTGTGCTTTTGTTGTGTTAGGTTTGGTTTTTCCATTCCAAGCCAAGAAATTGGCTTGGAGAACGTCCCCGAAATGACCTATTTTGTGTCAAGTGGGACGTAAAACCTTAACTCCATCAATCACTGTATTCAGTGTCACAAATGGACAAACTTTGACTTGTGACATGGGTAGATAGTTGGTGAGTAGATTGGTGTAGTACTGTGACACTCAGGCCAAGTGTGAGAACGTGTGTATGATGGATGTGCCAATTGCGTTTGCAGCTGAAGGTTCGCGATGAGCGGCTCGGCGAGGCAAGCGAACTACAGAAATTCCTGCAGAACTTGGATCATTTCCAGCAGTGGCTGACTCGCACCGAGACGGCCATTGCCTCTGAAGACATTCCGAACGACCTGGTTGAAGCGGAACAGCTTCTGCATGACCACGCACTGATCAAACAGGATATTGATGCATACGCACCGGACTATGCACAGATGAAAGAGTTTGGACAGAAAGTGGTCGAAGGACAGGAAGGCGTTCAGTACATGTTCCTCAGAGAGGTCGGTGCAGTAGCTAACTCGTCTTCACCACATGCCAGTAGTTATAAGTTAGAAGCATATTTGTAGCATAAAAATAAAATAAGTGGCAGCTCTTTTGCATGTTGTGTACTGTTGTATTGTATATTATGATTTGACCTTTTTAGTGGCTTTTTGTCTCCATAGTAGAAGTTGTTGCAGAACTTTAGATTGTACATACTAAGGTCGCTGTCTTGCTAGGCACGTACATTTTATTAAAGACTAGCCAGCAGTTGCTGGAATCATATCTTCTGCTGGTGTCATTATTACCTCCACCAATCATCATTGTCTGTTTGTCTGTTGGCAACTTTGCGCAAAACCTTCCGAACGGATGTGCATGACATTTTCAGAGAAGGTTGGCAGTGGGCCAGTAAACAAATGATTAAATTTTGGTGTCGATCCGGATCACCGTCTGGATACAGGGATTGTTTTCGGGATTCGTCAATATTGGGAGATACGGAAGTGGTAACAACTGACTGTGCTGCGCGACGCTGCAGTGCAGGGCATGCACTAGCAGGCATTGCCATTGCAACTGTGATATCGTGACACTGGTAAGATGTGCCTTGGTGGAGGTATGAACTGTCCCAGTGCTTCTAGTTGTGAATTGATTAGCATTTGTTTGTTATATGCCTGGATGTGTCTGTAATGTGATGACTGTAGAGGCTGAAGGCTCTGGATGATGGCTGGACTGACCTTCAGAAGATGTGGGATACAAAACAGAGTCTGTTTACTCAGAGCAACAAACTGCTTGTGAGTGCCGTTTGTTCATACCTATTGTCTTTCAGGTTCTTACATTTTTCATTTGGTTAAATTTAGTTACAATACCACACAAAATTATTTTTTGACCAAAGAGTATTGACTGTTTTTTTCGTTTTTAAGAAGTGTCCACCATTTGGCATTCAATACATGCCTTGTCAACAAGTTCATATCGGGGATAAAATTCACTTGACAGCATCTGACATTATGTCATCCTAGTTCCGTCTGTGAATGGAATGATGTGCCGTAGTACTGGAAGGTGTTCAGTACTACGGCACATCACTCCTTCCTGTTCCTTAGTGACTTTCTGTACCGACTGCTTTATCTTTGCGTAGCAGCAACAGGATACATGCACTCTTGTTTTTTATATCAGTAGCAACCAATTATACTAGATCTGTGTCTTGTTGCTATTTCTGTGCTTTGACACTGTTGGTTGGGCAATAAGAAGGACATCGGACATGTATAAAATCTGTTCCAATTATCCCAAAGGTTCTGTTTCGGGACATCCAGCCCAGCTTAGGGTAACTACAGAAAAGAAAGCCAATTAAGTGAAACTAAATGTGTTTGTGTTTGTGTGTGAGACTGTGAGTGTGAGTGATAGCATAAGAAAAAGGTAAAAGGTAAGGACCGTAGAAGCTGGCACTGATCTTCAGTTTCCAAGGCAGAGAGCCCGGCAGGTGATGTGAGGTCACATTAAAAGGTATCTGGTTATAATGGCTCCTGTTCAAGAAAATGTTGACGTTGCTAGTTTTGATGTCTGAGCCTCTTTTCAAGTGGGGTATTTGGCAGCATTAAAAGGCTGTTGCTATCTTCTGCCATCTTGAAGAATTCAAAAGGCAAATTTATACAGCGCCTCTTGAACGAAGTTCTATGAGGCATCTGCTACACATATTCAAAAAAGTATGTCATGAGTTCAGTCTTGTACTGTACTCTAACACAGTTAATGTCTTTCACTTCAGATTGAAGGTCGTTCCATGCAGTTGGCGAGCACTAATGAATGGACACTGTGTGGTCTGTATTGCAGTGTTTATTTTGGCTACGTCGGTGATTTTTGTTTGCAGCTGTTCATGCGTGATGCTAAACAAGCTGAAGTGCTTCTCAGCCAGCAAGACAACTTCCTGTCAAAGGAGGAAACACCGGTGAGTTGGTCATGTCTCACTAGTGTTTACCTGCACTCACAGATTACATCCTCTTCGATAATGTAGTACTACTTGACCTAACCCAGTAAACTGCATCAGTACATGCTTGAGGTTTGTACTCTAGCTGCTTACTCATTTGGGGATCATGTTAGTAAGACATTTGCTAGTCATGGATCAGTGGTAACAGTAAGATCAATATGACCAAGAGCTGACTGAGAACTGAAGTGGTCGTACTCCTCACTCACTATTGTTAGTTGTCATGAACCTGAAATAAGTAGGCCTATGTGATGTGGTATTAACTGCATTAAAGACATAGTTTTCTTTACCACATGCAGTAAACTGCGGAAGGTTCTGTTTTTGATGTCGTCAGTCTGCGGCATTTTTTGTTTGTGTGTGAAATATCTCTGGAACCGCTGAATGGATTTGTGCCAAATTCACACGGAAGACGTGTTTGGTCCTTTACTTGACGAGTTTGAAGGTCAAGGTCACCAAGGACAAAAAAACGGCATTTTTGGCCCTTTTGGCGGCCTGAGTGCAGTTTATGTGTGGTAAAACATCTTTAGCCTCTAGTTGTTATTTTTATTATATTTAATTGTTATGTTATCTCTATTTTAAAAACAGTTGTACTATTCGTTGATTAGTAGAACATAAGGATCAGCCATGGTTCAGTAGGCCTGGGTTGGATGCACACTGTTGCTCAGTCACTGGTGGTATAAGGAATATCATCTGGCTTGAATTACGCCGGCACTTGTGAAAAGTCTTATTTGTGGGCATGTCAGAGATCTTAAATGGAGGGAGTGTATGATATTGATTGGCATCTTTCTTATGTTGCTGCAGCATTCTGTGGAGAATGCGGAACATTTGATAAAGCGACTGGAATCTTTCATCAGGACTACGATGGATGCAAACGACGACCGCATCCACAGCGTCGTTGCACTCGGCCGCCAGCTCATTGCCGAGAACAACTACGCATCGGACAAGATCCAGCAGAAAACCGACAGCCTTGAGGACAGGTGAAATAGCAACTGTGTTATTAAATATTGAAGGTAAAGTGTGTCATAGTTCTTAGAGGAGTGTAGGTGGTATGCTCATCGCCCGTACATGAATATATTGCATTCTGTGACTTGTGGCCGATATGACGCCAGACGTACGTTTACCTTCCCAGCTGCCATTGCCCCTTGACCAGTACTCATTAATCATACTGCTGAGGGTAGGAGGCTGAGTTGGCCTGAGTGCCTGGTTATACATACCATGATGGTATACCTGTGAGCCATCTCAGTACTAACTGGGCTCAACGTAGAGTAACTTTGTTGATGTGTTCACCTCCATTACCACTAGACCAAACCGCCACTGCTACTAAATCTTCAGCAGTGTGCTCCTAGTGGAGTGTTGCCGTGTCGATGATACGTCACCAGAGAACACGATCGTCAACCTTCCTCCAGGCTGAGTGGATACCAATGTCAGCCAACTGTACATCAGCATCAATCCCCTCAGCCAGGTGGTACGCGGGTGCCCTTGAAGTCTCCTCCAATCTCTTGGTGGTTGGAGCGACACACTGACAGCTCGGTGATGATGTTGCCTGGAATCTGAACGAGCCACGTGGCCAAAGGAGCGGAGCTGTCTTGTTTTAATAATACTTAAAACTGGAGGGCAGCTGGTAGTCTCCCTGACTGTTACTGGGTGGAGTATAATTAATTAATGGTTTATATTAATGATTAGCTTAACTGAATACTTGAAATGTATGAGTACTGGCGGTGGAGAGCTGCCATAATGGGTGCATTATCCTTTTCCTCAGCTATCAGTTAGTGGGTCAAGAAAGGACGAGGTCTGATTGTTGATTTTTCCTGGTTGGCATCAATGCTACATTGCATTGCCACTGTTGACTGAAAGGCATCTGGCCTGTAAAAGCCTGTCGCAGTCATCTCCGAAGGTTCTGTTTTGGTCAACCTGGACCAGCCTGGAGCAAGTCCAGAAAATAAGTGGTCAAAGTAATTTGACGTAAGGCTGCATCACCACCGCACACTGACGGTTCAGTCGTACTTGCCAGGCTGCGCCAATGTGCAGCCCATCTGGTACAGCCAGTTGGCATGTGCACCTTACCAGTGCTGTCCCCTGCTGAGTCGCTTTGAATATATCGACTGCAGGACATGTCCGGGTATGTCCTGAGCTGGCCCATTTTAGTGTTCAAAATTGCCGCGTCACATGTGCAAATCTGGATTTCCATCTAATACATGGTTCATTGGGACCACCCGAGTCCACGTCCCAAATGGCACCAGTTATGCAGGGCTCACAGTCGTGACCGACAGATCGACCAACACAGCATGCTATTCCATCTGTGGCAATAGGCCACTTTTAGCTAATACTGTGATGTGGCCTAATAATGCTGGTCAAACAAAAACTACAACTAGTACTAGTTGTAGTACTTGTAGTTGTAGTAGATCGACAGACCACGCTACTCCGCCCTCGGTCTACCACGGGGGGGGGGCGATACAAATACTTACTGATTACTGTTAATAGTAGTAGTAGTTGCAGTAGTATGTCTTAAATTTAATTATAATCAAAGTTACACGTTTCTACAGGCAGGTGTCTAAACAGCTTACCCAAGGGTGTAATGTGGTATTATCATACATGGCAGGGAGTTGAGCCTGTAACCTTCCAGTTGCGAATCAGACACTTTAACCACTTTATCCGCATGCCATATATAGCATGTAGTTACTTGACTGTTGTGCGTAAGTTTTTTTCTAGTATTTATTACTTACTTGTGTTTTGGTTGAAGACGTGATAAAAACCGCAAGCGTGCTGATGATCAGTTGGAGAAGTTGAAAGATGCTCTGCTGTTGCAGCAGTTCTTCCAGGATTGCGACGAGGTCTGCTGCTGATGACATGTTGCATATTGCTTATTTGTAATTTTTAGAATTTTTAGTTGGATGTTTAATGGTACAGAGACATGCGGTATGGAGGTGACTTCACTGAGGAGAACTCTAGCGTCTGCTTCCTCATCCCTGTGTTAGTTGTCATCATCAAGGGCGTATTGGCAGTAGAACTTTTGCTCCAACAAAATCTTCCAGTTCTTAACTAGAGGTGCCGGCTAACGCAGGTTGTCGTGTATAATGGCCGTAAAATGGTGGTAGTAGTAGTAGGAGGTGGAGGAGGAGGATGTTTACAGGCTTTTATGGCATTCCTATTAGTTTCTTAATGTAATATCAGAGGATTGTATGTAACAGCATCACATGAGAAGTTGGTACATATACAATTGTTGCTATTGGTCAGCAACGTAACTCATAAAATTACTTATCTTTACTGGACTTGGTGTGCACATTGGTTTATACAGCCTCAGCACTGGTGCTGATGCCAAGCAGTGCTGGTGCTGTAAGATTGCCATCTTTGAAGCTAAGGTGAGGTAATTGTACTGGACTTAATGTCGATTAATGGGCAATTTCCTGAGGATGTTTAGATTTTGTAGCAGTATTGAAAGCTGTTTTTATTGCTAGATTAGTAGATTTACAACTTGTCATTTTCAACAACTTAGTGTGCACATTGATGCATGAAGTAAGAGATTAATTTAGAACATGAGAACTTGATATTTTGGCAGTATCAAGTGTGGACGAATAATGGTCTTCTTGTGATGTTTTGCTGTTGCTAGTCGCTAACCAATTTATCCTATCTTCAGCCTTTCTTTGGACCATTTCACATTTTTTGCTGGTTTACTTTTCACTCATCTTCTATTACTACTGCTGCTACTATTTTACAGCCATTATACAGGACAACCTGCATTAACCAGCACCCCCAATTTAAGAACTGGGGGATTTTGTTGGAGTGAAGTTTTACTGCACACGTGCCATTGCTGATGGCAGCTAGTGCATTCAGAAAACGCCAGAGTTCTGTCCTAGAATATCCATTAATAAACTCTTATGGCATAACACATGTACGTTTTTTATATAATGTCAAAAATGCATTTGTTTTCATTTGCTCTTTGGGTAAAACTTCATCCTGGGATTTTTATCTTTCCAGCTGACCTTCTGCATTTGCCTCCATGTCCGTGACCTGGACTGGTGAATACCTACAGTACTCATTGTGTAGTGCCACATGCCGTACTGAAATTTAGTAGAGGAGTGTTCTCTTTTGCTGCATTTGTCTCCTGTATGGTTTACCTAATGAAGTACATGAACTCCAAACTCGCACACTTTTAAAAACTGTTGAAGTCTTGTTTATTATTTTTCACGTATGCTTCCTGATCTTTTCTGTTTGATGCACTGCTGGTCATGTATGGTGTAAGTAGTGCAATAGGAGTAATGATTTTTTTTTGTATTTTTGTGTAATTACGACTTATTCTGTGCATTGTTCAGCTGAGTGACTGGCTTGCTGAGAAGATGCTGGCAGCCCAAGACGAGACTTACCGTGACGCTAAGAACATTCACAGCAAGTGGATGCGTCACCAGGCATTTGAGTCGGAGATCAAGTCCAACAAAGATCGTCTTGAGAGACTTATCAAAGAAGCCAACGACCTTATTGAGCAGAAACCGGAGCTGGCAAAGGTACAGTACCGTAATAGACCAGTCCTTCATTCTTGTATCATATCATTTATTCTGCCGTGAGTGAGCAGAATGTGACACACGCTAGGTCATTTTGGAGATGAGGCTTTCCAAGTAATCAGTTGCACTGGTACTAACAGTCACACAGCAACTGACAAAAGATATGCAGAAGCACAGCAAAACATGCACGGAAAACACATACATAAAGCCAATTCTAAGCCAGCAGTCAGCTGTAAGAACTTCTAGTAATATGTGCGCTGATCGCTGGGTGCAGTCGTGGTACACAGTGCAGTGCAACAGTTCTTATAGTTTTCTCTAGACAGTCATCATTGCTGAGATGTTGTCTGTTGGAGGGGAGAGATCTTATTCTAGATAAACATGTAATATTTCTTTGGTTACTGGCTTGGGTGTATCTCTCTGAACTATTAGAGAACTCATAATGTGATCTGTGGCATTTTATGAGTGTTCTGTCAAGCATTGACGCTGTTGCTGTGTTGTGCAGGAGATCCAGCCTCGCCTGGATGAGCTGGCACGTCAGTGGAAGGAGCTGGAGGACATGACATCTGGCAAGGGCGAGAAGTTGTTTGATGCAAACCGTCACGTGCTGTATGAGCAGAGCTGTGACGACATCGACGGCTGGATCAACGAGATTGAGTCACAGATCATTACTGACGATGTCGGCCACGACTTGACCACCGTCAACCTCCTCGTTCAGAAACAAAACGTACCGACTTAATTTCCCTCATTTACCATATTTTCTTTTCTTTTGTTTGAAGTTGTATTACTTGTGTGCAGAAACGTAATCAGTAAACGTCAGTGATGTTTTTGTCGTAGCTGTCTTCCACATTCTTTCTGGTGATCGTTATATTACTTAGTAAAGAAGCATGTGTCATTGTCAATGTCAGTTGCAATTTTTAGCACGGATCAAATAGTAAAACTATTACCGACAGTAGACCGACGGAATGGCAGAACTTGCAATAGTTGTGATGACGATGAACGATGTCAGTGACGGCCAGGCAGGTCGGCGATGTGAGCCAGCTGACTCAAATATGGTGGAGCAAGACCGTGCAGCATGGAATGCTGATATTGAGGGGAAGAGAAAATATTTGGCTTGCTATTGACATACCAAAGAGGACATGGAGAGAGGTTGTGCAAAAAAAGATTGCCAAGCACGTAATTTGAACAGGGAGTATGATGTGGATCGTGGTAGATGGAAGAAGCAGATAAAGATTGGATGATGATCAGGATGGTGGGTGGGTGAGTGTTTCTTCTGGTACCAGCTCACCCGGGTAGTCTTGGACTAAGGGCTGTAAAACGGTTGTTATTGTTGTATTGACATACTGGGTACAACGCTTGCGTTTTTTCTAGTTTTTAAGCAGTGGTTAGAAATAACTGTAGTAGCACAAGTGTGGTGGTGGACTGATGGTGATGCTGCAGATCCTTGAGAGTCAACTGAAGATCAAACAAGTTCAGGTTGATGAGCTGCAGGCCCAGACTGGACTGCTGAGAGACATTGACCCACTGAAGGAGGAAGAGATCATGCAGAAGAAGGCACGAGTCGAAGAACGGTGAGCCTTGCGGTGTTTCTCTGAACTAAATTTCTTGGATCTTGACTTTTCTGTTTTGCTGTATGTTCTTTGTAGTAAATGGTTTGTAACGTAATCCCAGCATATTGTGTTCTTACCTTGTTTTGTTGGCTGATTTGTGAGCAGGATTACAAAAGAAGTTATGGCTGATTTTTTCATATGGTTTTAAAAGGGATACACCCTGGGTCAATAAATATTTGATTAGTTTTCTGTGTCAGTATGGATCTATCTCCATGGTTTTTTTTACCTGTTTGTAATATATGCCATAGCACTGCCTAGTAGGTGCATTGTGGTTGGCCGTGATGGAGGTTTGCAGTCTGTGAGAGCATTCTGTTTGGACATTGGTTTTCACTAACATATCTGGTTTATTACGAGTTATTGCAGTATGTTTATTATTTTGACTGCTTGTTGCTGGCTCTTAGAGAATGTGTTATGTATTCAACACATTAGCTAGTTGACCCGTGATCAAGTCAGGTCTGAGAAAATGGAGTCATTGATGGAGTGGTGCTCAGAGCTAAGCTATTGGCTATTATTGTGTCTTTTCATACTAAATGTTATGGCAGGATTGCAGGTTGTCAGCACATTGACCATGTTATGACTGGATGCTGGTACTATGTTGCATAACGGCTTAGTGTCCAGCCTAAAACCAGCCAGATAGCATGACAGTCCAGGAGGAAACTATTCAGTCAGATGCAGAAGTGCATAATGTATGCTAGAAAGCCAGGAGTGATGGACTGTGACATTGTGAGTCGACAGAAACTGATGATCTGAAAGGTGTGCAACATGAGGTAAATCGAAAGAGGAAATGGAACCGTCTTAATCACCATTTTTGATCGCATATATGTGAGTGTGGTGATGTTGGCAGATTTGCAAAAATGCTGGAGCCGCTGATGGACCGTCGTGCCAAGCTGGAGCGTACGAAGCGCCTGCATCAGTTCCTACGCGACATCGAGGATGAGAAGATGTGGATTGCAGAGAAGCTGCCGCAGGCGCAGTCGACGGCGTACGGCAACTCACTGCTGAGTGTGCAGATGCTGCAGAAGAAGAACAAATCGCTGCAGAATGAGGTGGACAGCCACGAGCCGCGCATGATCAGCGTCGTCGACCTCGGCCTGTCGATGATCGAGGAGGGTCACCCGCAGTCGGATGAGTTTCAGAAGCTCATTGAAGATCTCCAAGAACGTTGGGCGGAACTGTTGGCTGCGGTGCAAGCTCGCAAAGATCGCCTTGAGCTGTCTGAGCTCACTCAGCAGGTCTGTTGATTTGTGTGCTTGTGTGCGTGTGTGTAGGTACTGGCATCGAAGAGCTGGCTTAAAGGCCCCCTGTGGGTCCAGGGGCTGTAAGTAAGTGCGTAAGTGTCTAAGTAAGTAAGTGATTGACAAATTTGTGATGCACCAAAACCAGAATAGGCCCTCTCCGTTTCCAGCCCGGATGTCGTAGGAGGAGACTAAACCTTGCTTTAGTTTTTTTGTGTTTATTTTGTGTTGTAGTACATATTTTTGATTGATGAATGTGTGCTTTTGTTGTGTTCGGTTTTGTTTTTCGATACCAAGCGAAGAGATTGGCTTAAGAAACGTCTCTCAAATGACCTATTTTGTGTCAAGTGGGATGTAAAACCACAACTCAGTCAATCAATCAATCAATCTGGCTTGAAGGGAGCAATGTCCATTTCCCTCAGGAGTTTGGTGGTTGATGAAGAAAGGAGGCAAGAGGGTTATTTTCCCTGGTTGTGGTTGATGCTTTAGAAGAGTTTCATTGCATGCTTGACACTGTTGGTTAGGTGAACATATAGAGGAAGAAAAGTGAGGGGAATTGGCTAACCCAACTTCACCTGGAAAAATGGTGGTTAAAACAGAGATTGTGGTGTGTGAGTTCATATTTTATTCAATTCTGCATGGAATTGTCTGTTTTGAGAGAAACAGGAGATTCAATGCAGTATTGATGTAAGACTTGCACTTTTTAAATGTTCTTTGTTAGCCGTGATAATAATAATAAAACTTTTGTACAACATAGTTGGATCTGGCAATAAAGAGGCACTGCTGATGGTACAGGTGGACCAGGCAAAGAGAGAATAATATGCCTTTAAATGTCATTTGAATGTAGGAATGCTATGATATATTCGGCATCTGCCGTCATCCGATGCCGGCTGTTGTCTGTTCCAACAACACAAATTGAACTTGCTCATCAGGTGTTCTTGGTCGTAGCTGTCTCGCATGAGAGTTGAAACCTTCTGATATTAGTTCTTGTTGTCCTGCAAGCATCTTTAAATGGCATCTCAAAGCCCATTTCTTCAGTCAATCTTACCCCGAAGTCACCAGTGCCTCTGTTCTCAAACTTTAAGACACTATACAAGAAACTGTAATGTTATAATAAGAATAATAATTACACTGGAAAGTCAACAGATGGAAGTTCCTGATAGAGGGAACCACAGCATAGAATGCATGCAGAGAAAGCTCAGTGTGAGTCCAAGGAGTGATCATCAGTGGGTTGTCAGATGGCACATGGACTTGTATCAGGTCACTGAGATATGCTGGAGTTACTGTGAACTGTACTTTGTAGGTTGTCAGAGCCATTTTGTTTGTGACCAGCTTCCTCATGCAAGCCAGTGACGCAGTGGGCCGCCATTGGCATGCCTTGCACATGGGCAGACAGCCCTGGTTAAGTTTTTTCTGGGTGCACTGGAACATGTTGAAAGTTGCCGTTGGTGCGCTGCATGGGAGGCCGTTGCAGTATTATTGAGAAGATGGAAGGTGTGTAAACAGATAGAGCAAGCGTTCCAGTCAAACGATGCAAAACATGCTTTTACTGCAGTGTGTGGTTTTGATGCCGTGTTTGTTGTAGTACTTTTTCGACGCGTCCGAGTCGGAGGCATGGATGAGTGAGCAGGAGTTGTACATGATCAGTGAGGATCGTGCTCGTGATGAGATGGGCGCTACCAACATGCTGAAGAAACACAGCAACATGGAGCGCGTTGTCGAGGACTACGCGGACACAATTCGTCAGCTCGGCGAGCGCAGCCGCAAATTCCTTGACGACGGGCATCCAGATAGGTGTGTGCTGATCCCCACTGGACAGTGCAATTGTGGTGACTCTGACCATGTCACAGCAGCTTACTAGCTTAGTTATTATGGTCGCACTGTGGAATAGGGCAGACCATTATATTTTCATACTGTGGTTTCTTCTTTCTTTCTTTCTTTTTTTTCCTCGCCTAATCTCAGCCGTCGCATATTGGATGTTTGCCATACTTGCACACGTAGTGTGGCCTTAGTGCGACTTTAAGATGCAGGTCTGAAACATGCTGCACGCGGCTCGCTGCAAATACAGGACGCAAAAAATCTTCAAAAATTTGCCATTTGGGCACCATTGTACAACTTTGTCGGGCTATATCTTTGCGACTAAGGCATGTATCGACAATCGGAAAAAAACTTGTTAAGCAGCAATATTTCCTCCACACGTCCTTACAAATCACAATGTGGTAAACTTCGGCGCACTAGCGACTTACATCGATCCGGTAGTTTGGGCATCCCAGGTAATTTCAATGGCTTTTGCGTCTTGGCTTTGTTACTGCAGTGATGTTTGGCCATTACCTGTGCTGGTAGACTATATATTAGGGCTGTACCGAATATTCTATTCGGCAGCGAATAGTGGGAAAATGCACTATTCGTATTCGGCCGAATAGTGGAACCAAAAATTAGCCGAATACGAATAATTAGCACTGCTTGCTCAGTGCATCCGTAAACGCAAATCATTAGGTGCAAAGTGCTTTGAATGCGCTATCAAAAGCTCCGCCACGTGTATAACACATTAACGACCCACACAGTCAGTGGACGCCCTGCTGTTGTCTTGACTACAATAATGTACTGTATACCCCATCTCCCCTTGCGGCGTGCTCGTAAACTGGGCATCAAATTTCTAAACCGCACGACGTAGCCAGTCACTCCATGTAACATGAATCGCACGCCAAGCTGCAATAGCTCAACTGCAGTGTAGATCGCATGCCATGAAATGGGTATCAGGAAATGCCTTGTCCGCAGTGGTCCGCAACGTCGACTGCATGGTTTCCATGGATACATGAGGCGCTCGGCGTTGCATAATGCGAATCATGCTCGTTAATGACTTTAAAAGTACAATGTTCATTTTTCTCTGACATCGAAATTTAACATTTAACATTCAACGTATAGCATAATGACTGAATCGTGTTGTATAATGCGTGTCTTGCACGTTTACGACTTGCGTTCGTTTTCTTTTTCCCGTCAACAACTATTTGTATTCATATTCGTATTCGGCCGAATACTGCAGTGAACTATTCGGTATTCGGCCGAATACTGAAAAACCCATATTTGGTACAGCCCTACTGTATATACATTTTCGGCGGCTGTCGCCCCGTAACGGAATTTTGCCAGGTGCAAAATTCACTTTGCGTCCTCCAATTCTTGCACTCTCCTATTGGCAGCGTTACTTCACGGCACTCGAGCAGTGGGTGCGAGCCAAACCATGCGGCATTGAGCACAGGGCGCCACCTATATTCGGCAGGGCGACCATTACGTTGGGCATTGGCCCACATTGTAGTTAATGTTGTTCCTGTCGTCGTCAATTTAGGGTTTTTGCATAGGTTTAAGTTTTGTGCATTTTTGGTTAATATGAAAGTGGTTTTTAGTCTAGTCTTTCCAGTGTAGCTTATTACCTATAAAGGCATGTGTCAATGCTACCTTGTCAAGTTTCACTGCCCCATAATATGGTAATTTATGGTCGCCCTATGTAATAGGGCAGACCATATATATTTTCATGCTGTGGTTTGTTCTTCTTTCTTTTTTTTCCTCGCCTAATCTCAGCCGCCTGCAGATTGGATGTCTGCCATACTTCCACACATGGTGTGGCCTTAGTGCGAATTTAAGATGCAGGTCTGAAACCTGCTGCAGGCGGCTCGCTGAAAACACAGGACGCAAAAAAGTCGCCAA
>Ga0056135_10000293_pt1 | contig 14544 bp, 16 predicted proteins | sample WorMetG1aBELIZE1_FD_67481 | JGI IMG/M metagenome (GOLD analysis project Ga0056135, IMG submission 67481) | Marine gutless worms symbiont microbial communities from Max Planck institute for Marine Microbiology, Germany - Inanidrilus... ...
GTGCTTCGTCGATCCGGATCACTTCTCCCATCTTCTCTTCTTCCTTGTCGTCTGTCATCAAATCGCTCCTTCTCAAAGTCTAGAAGAAGCCGTCAATTCTAAAAGTGCGAAAGATTCTTTCCGCTGGCGTTCAGTGCAGGGGAACGTCTTCCTGTTCGGTCGTGCGCTCTCTAAGCCGGAACTCGACAAGGCCATCGTCGTGGTCAGGGGCATCGAGAACGTGACGGCGGTGACCAGCCGCGTGAAGGTCGTGCCGAAGAGGTAGGTCGAGTGCGCTCAGACCACTCGAAAGGTCTTATTGCCCGCCCAGCTTCTCCGCCTCCTCAGTGGATCGGAATTTGTGCTGAAGCGCGATCGACAGGCCCTTGAGCAGCGGCAGGATTCCCAGGGTCGAAAGGACGACGACGGGAGTCCATAAGACGACGTGCACCCAGATCGGCGGCTCGAAGGTGAACTCCACGTACATGGCGAGGCCGACGACAATTGCGCCCAAGACGAGAAGCGCCGGCACCACGGGACCATCGCCGGTGTCGTGGCCGTGCAGCCCCAATCCGCAGGCGTCGCATTTGTCGGCAACTTTCAGGTAACGCTTAAAGACCCGGCCCGCCCCACAGCGCGGACAACGGCCCTTGAGGCCGAGTCGGATGGTTTCCCAGGTTGTTCGTTCGGGAAAGGCCGGGGGAGCGGACATCGAGGCGCCCGCTATCCCTCAGGTCAGCCCCTTAGCTCGCGACATACCCGAAGCTGCCCCACCAGTAGACACAGCTGAACAGGAACAGCCAGACCACATCGACGAAGTGCCAGTACCAGGCCGCCGCCTCGAAACCGATATGCTGTTCGGCCGTGAAATCGCCTTTCATGACACGGTACAGGCAGACGATGAGGAAAAGCGTACCGACGATGACGTGGAAGCCGTGGAAGCCGGTGGCCAGATAGAAGGTCGACGAATAGATTCCGTCCGTGAAACCGAAGGTGGCGACGGCATATTCATAGGCCTGGGTGGCGGTGAAGATGAGGCCGAGGACGATGGTCAGGACGAGCCCGATCGCCGTCTTCTTGTGGTCGCCCTTACGCAGCGCGTGGTGGGCGTAGGTCACCGTGGCCCCCGAAGTCAGCAGGATCAAGGTGTTGAGGAACGGCAGCCCCCAGGTCTCCAGCGGCACCACGCCTTCCGGCGGCCACACCGGCGAGGCGGCGCGGCTGATCAACGGCACGCTGGCGTTAAAGTAGGCCCAGAAGAAGGCGAAAAAGAACATCACCTCGGAGATGATGAACAGCACCATGCCGAAGCGCAGCCCGTGCTGCACGACGTCCGTGTGATCGACGCCGTTGTTGGCCTCGGCGATGACGTCCTTCCACCAGCCGTACATGGTGTAGAGAACGATGGCGAGGCCGACGAGGAAACCCCAGATCGGCCCTTCCTGCATGTACCAGATGCCGCCGACGGCCATGACGAAAGCGCCTATGGACCCGACGAACGGCCACTTGCTCGGCTCGACCATATGGTAGGGGTGGGATTTTTCAGCAGAAGCCATCAAAATTCTCCAACTCTTCTAAATCGTTAAATCTATCAACTCTCGTCCGGTGCGGACCCGTTGGGCGCACCGATGGAATCCTCTTTACCGCCGACCGCCGCCGTTTCGGCCTTGACCCGATGGAACGTGTAGGAGAGCGTGATCGTCTTCACTTCCTTGGTTCCCGGGTCGTCGAAGATCTCCGGATCAACATAGAACTGCACCGGCATCGGCACCGACTGGCCGGCCTCGAGCGATTGCTCGGTGAAGCAGAAGCAATCGATCTTGGAAAAATAGGGCGCGACCTTGAACGGCGTCACGTTGAAGGTGGCAGTCCCGGTGGTCGTCGTGTCCGACAGGTTGCTGGCCTCGTAGAAGGCGAGGACCTCCTCACCGAGCCTGACCTCCACTTCCTTCTGTTGCGGCTTGAACCGCCAGGGAAGTTTGGGGTTGGTGTTGGCGTCGAAGCGCACCTTTATGGTCCGCTCCGATACGCGGGTCGATTGGGCTACGTCCACCGTCTTCGGGGTGCCGCCGTAGCCGGTGACCTGGCAAAACAGGCGATAGAGGGGAACCGAAGCGAACGACAGGCCGACCATACCGGCGACGAAAACGAACAAGCCAAAGGCCATCCGTCCGTTGCGGGCCCGCATGCGCTGCATCCGACGGCTCCCCCGGTTCCCGCCTTATTCCGCCGGCGCCTTGCCGGACATGTCGGGGATGTCCTCATGGGTGTGGAAGGGTGCCGGCGACGGCACGCTCCACTCCAAGGTCGTCGCCCCCTCGCCCCACGGGTTGGCAGCGGCTTTCTCGCCGGCCGCGAACTGGCGCCAGATGACGACGAAGAACAGCGCCGTACCGATCACCGTGATGAACATGCCGAGCGAACTGACGTAGTTCCAGCCGGCGTAGGCATCCGGGTAGTCGGGGATACGCCGGGGCATGCCGGCGAAGCCGGAGAAGTGCTGCGGGAAGAACAGCACGTTGATGCCGATGACGAAAATCCAGAACTGCAGTTTGGCCAGACCATTGGGATACATCTTGCCGGTCATCTTCGGCGACCAGTAGAACCAGCCGGCGAACATGCCAAGGATCGCCGCCAGACCCATGACGTAGTGGAAGTGGGCGACGACGAAATAGGTGTCGTGGAAGACCAGGTCGGCCGATGAGTTGGCCAGGGTCACGCCGGTGACGCCACCGACGACAAACAGCCAGATAAAGGCGATGGCGTAGAGCATGGGCACGTCGAGCTTGATCGAGCCGCCCCACATGGTGGCCAGCCAGCTGAAGATCTTAACCCCGGTCGGCACGGCGATGACCATTGTCGCCGCCGTGAAGTAGGCCCGGGTATCGACGTCGAGGCCAACCGTGTACATGTGGTGCGCCCAGACGACGACGCCGACGACGCCGATCGCCACCATGGCGTAGGCCATGCCGAGATAACCGAACACCGGCTTCTTGGAGAAAGTCGAGACCACCTGGCTGATGATGCCGAAGGCCGGAATGATGATGATGTAGACCTCGGGGTGGCCGAAGAACCAGAACAGGTGCTGCCACAGGATCGGATCGCCGCCCTGGCCCGGATCGAAGAACGCCGTGCCGAAGTTGCGGTCAGTGAGCAGCATGGTCAGCGCACCGGCCAGAACCGGCAGGGCCAGCAAAAGCAGGAAAGCCGTGACCAGGATCGCCCATACGAACAGCGGCATGCGGTGGATGGTCATGCCCGGCGCGCGCATGTTGAAGATGGTGACGATGAAGTTGATGGCGCCGAGGATCGACGAGGCGCCGGCCACGTGCAGGGCCAGGATGCCGAAGTCGACGGACGGTCCTGAGTGGAAGTCTGAGTTGGACAGCGGCGGGTAGACCGTCCAGCCGGTCCCCGGACCGTCGCCGACGACGGCGGCCAGGATGAGCAGCACCAGGCCGGCGGCCAAGAGCCAAAAACTGATGTTGTTCATGCGCGGGAAGGCCATGTCGGGCGCCCCGATCATCAACGGCACGAACCAGTTGCCGAAACCGCCGATCATCGCCGGCATGACGACGAAAAACACCATGATGAAGCCGTGCGCCGTGACCAGTACGTTGTAGAACTGGAAGTCATCGATGTACTGGATGCCCGGCTCCATCAACTCGAGGCGGATGTACCAGGACATGGCGCCGCCGACGACGGCGGCGATCATCGCGACGATGAGATAGAGCGTTCCGATGTCTTTGTGGTTGGTCGAATAGAGCCACCGCGTAATTCCATAGGGCGCGTGGTCATGATCGTCGTGAGCAGCTGCCGCTTCGTTGGACATGTTCAATCCCTCTATAGCTTATTCTTTGATACGCACCACCGCCTCAACGGGCTGCGGCTTCCGCCTTGGCGATTTTCACCGGCTCGTCGGCATCGTCGTTGCTGGCGTGTTCCTCCTTGAGCTTCTCGACCCAACCGGGGAACTCCTCCTTGGCGACCGCCTTGATGTGGATTGGCATGAAGCCATGGTTGATGCCGCAGAGCTCAGAACACATGCCGTAGTAATCTCCGGGCTGCTTGATGTTGACCCAGGTCTCGTTGACCCGGCCCGGCGTCGTGTCGAGCTTGATCGCCAGCGACGGAACCGCCCAGTTGTGAATGACGTCGTTCGACGACAACAGTAAGCGGACGTTGGTGTTGGCCGGCAGCACCACCGGATAGTCGACGCTCAAGAGGCGCGGCTGACCCTCGGTCAGCTCATCGTCGGGGATGATGATGCTGTCAAAGGTGAGATCATCGTGATCCGGGTATTCATAGGACCAGTACCATTGGTTGCCGATGACCTTGAGCGTCATCTCGGCGTCTTTCGTGTGGTCGGCGAAATAAAGCGCCTTCAACGACGGTACCGCGATGACGATCAGGATCAGGATCGGCACCGCCGTCCACACGATCTCGAGGAGCGTGTTGTGGGTCGTCTTCGACGGCACCGGATTGGCCTTTTCGTTGAACTTGATGAGGATGTAGGCCAAGAGGCCGAAAACCAAGATGACGATGGCGATCTCGATGATGATCAGGAACAGATTAAGATCGTAAATCACCTCGGCCGAGGGCGACATCGGGTCCTGAAACCAGATTTGCCAGGGCTTCGAGCGGGCCACATAGTCGGCCTGCGCCACGCCGGCGAACAGAACGGCAGGGGCCAAGGCCACAAAAAACAGCAATCGTTTCAGCATCTCTCTCATCCAGCAGTGTTATGAAAAAAAATGTCCAGTTGACAAAAATCAAGAAAAGAAAAATCAAAGCGTGCGTCAATGATGCCTTTCTAATCGCGGTTGCGCATTGAGGCAAGTATCCAATCGCATACATTTACAATTTTTCTAAAGTGTTGATCCCCGCGTCGCGTCCCCGTCCGGCCTTCGCTATCTTGTATCCCGAACTTGAGTTTGACGTGGGGATTCGGGGCGCAAAATAAAGCATCGCCATGATTCATTGCAATCGCTGGCCGTCCACCTTAATTAACCGCGACCATCGATCGTTTGTGGAACCGGCCGCATGAAAAACTGGGTTTTGGGGATCATCCTCGGCGCCATCGCGTTGATGGCCTATTTCTCCTTGATGATCAAACTCTGGTAAGACGCCTCGCCGCCATGTTCGATATCCAGGACCTGACCCATCTGAACGCGGCGCTGAACGCCATCTCGGTGTGTTTCCTGCTGGCCGGCTTCTACTTCATAAAATCCGGTGAGCGCGACCGGCATCGCTTCTGCATGCTGAGCGCGGTCGCCGTCTCGGCCCTGTTCCTGGTCTTCTACGTCATCTACAAGGCCAACTCGGGCTTCGCCAAGTTCGGCGGCGAAGGCGTCATCCGGCCCATCTACTTCACCATCCTCGCCATCCATGTGCTGGGCGCCATGTTGATCCTGCCCCTGGTGCCGATTACCCTCTACCGGACCCTTAAGGGTCAGTTCGACCGGCACAGGAAGTTCGCCCGCTGGACCTGGCCGATCTGGGTCTTCGTCGGCGTTTCCGGCGTTTTCGTCTATGTCATGGCCGTACACATCTATCCCCATGCCCCAGCCTGAGATCCAAGCGACCCTGCAACCGGCACAGGCCCAGCGCTGGAACATGCTGGGCGGCTTCCAGGGCGTCGTCGCCTCGCCGGCGGCGCAGAAGGAACTCTGGGGCTGGTGTGTGCTGGCGCTCCTGTCCTTAGGCCTGGCGGGGATCTTCGCCTTGCTGCTCGCCGTCTCGCGGGTGCCGCACGTCCAGGACGTGTTCCCGTGGCCGCTGCAGTTCTTCGAGAAGGGCCTGGTCATCCACGTCGTCTTTTCCTTCGTCGTTTGGTTCCTGAGCATCCTGGGTGCGCTCGGCACCATCGCCACCTATCGCGTGTCCGCCGGAGAGCCGAAGTTGGCTGGGCTCGGGCCGCTTGCCGTCTGGGGCAGCCTGATCGCCTTTTTGCTCCTCTTCGTGCCGGGATTCCTCGATCGCGGCGAGCCCAGCCTCAACAACTATGTGCCGGTGATCATCGACCCGCTTTACTACGCCGGCCTCGTCGTTTTCTTCCTCAGCCTCGTCGTCATCGCCATCCGCCTCGCCGTCAACGTGGCGGCGCGCACCGGTGCCTTCGAGCCGGTGTCGCAGACGACGCTGTTGTCGGGCGGCGTTTTCCTTCTATCGCTCATTTGTTTCGCCATCGCCTACGGCGACGTGGCCGGCGGCGAGGTCAACGGTGCCTATAACGAGGAGCTGTTCTGGGGCGGCGGCCACGTCATGCAGTTCCTCAACACCGGCCTGATGATGGCCGCCTGGTACGTTATCGGCGGCAACGCCATCGGCCGGCCCCTGGTCGACCCCAGACTCTTCCGTGCCGCAATCGGGCTCCTCTACATCGCGACACCGGGCCTGGTCGCCATCTATTTCGTCGCCGAGCCGATGGGCTTCGACGTGCGCGAGAGCTTCACCTGGATGCAGTACTGGATGGGCCCGCCGGTGCTGATCATGGCCGGCGCCATGATCGTCACACTTTCCCAGCACCGGGATACGGCCGGCAGTCTGCCGTGGCGCGACCCCGGTTTCGTGGCCCTCATCCTGTCGGCCCTGGTCTTCTTCTTCGGCGGGTTCTTAGGCATCTTCGTCGACGGTGCCGATACCCGTACCCCGGCCCACTACCACGGCGTCATCGGCGGCGTGAACACGGCCTTCATGGGTCTCTTCTTCGTCTTCTTCCTGCCGCTCCTCGATCGGGGCCTGCATACCGGCCGGGCCATTCTCTTGTCCATTTGGTTCTATGCTGTCGGCCAGACCTTCCATTCCTTAGGCTTGTTCATGGCCGGCGGCTACGGGGCGCCGCGCAAGACCGCCGGCGCCGACCAGGGCATCGAGGAACTGGGCGCCGAGATCGGGCTTTACCTGATGGGCGTCGGCGCCGTCGTCGCCGTCGCCGGCGGCGTCATGTTCATCTGGATCGTCGCCCGGGCACTCGCCCGTCGGAGGGCGGCAGCATAAGCCCACCGCGGGGCCGAGTATGAAAGACGCGTGACAAACGGGGGTGCAGGTCCCTATACAGGGCGAACGCCGACCAAGAAAAATTAACTTAAGTCAATTAGTCCATGTTGATGATGGTCAATAATGACCACCGCTGCTTTTAGGTGTTCGATTGTTGGAGACCGCCGTGCGACAGGAAACCGCTGACGACATGATCAAGGAAGCCGCCAAGCCCGAAACAGCGGAGGCGACGGAACCGCAACCGCGATTCCGCTTGCAGGACTATGCCCTGATCCTCAAACCCAGGGTCATGTCGCTGGTCGTCTTCACCGCCTTCGTCGGCCTCTTGCTGGCGCCCGGCACCATCGACCCCAAGACCGGTTTCATTGCCATCGTCTGCATCGCGCTTGGCGCCGGCGCGTCCGGGGCCATCAACATGTGGTACGACCAGGACATCGACATCGTCATGCGCCGCACCATGAACCGGCCGATCCCGGCCGGCCGCATGAACCCGCGGGAAGTTCTGATGTTCGGTGCGTTCCTCGCCGTCGGCTCGGTCGGCTTCATGTATTGGCTGGTCAACGTGCCGGCCGCCGCGCTCCTGGCCATCACCATCCTCTATTACGTCTTCATCTATACCATGTGGCTGAAGCGCCGCACGCCGCAGAACATCGTCATCGGCGGTGCCGCCGGCGCCTTCCCGCCGATGATCGGCTGGACCGCCGTCACCGGCGACATCGGTTTGGGCTCCATCGCGCTTTTCGCCATCATCTTCCTGTGGACGCCGCCGCACTCCTGGGCCCTGGCCCTGTTCCGCCGCGGCGATTATGAGGCGGCGGGGGTCCCGATGATGCCTGTCGTCGCCGGCGAGCGTGAAACCAAGCGCCAAATCCTCGTCTATACGGCTCTGCTCGTGCCGGCCACACTGGCGCCGGTTTTCGTCGGCGTCTCAGGCGCCCTTTACGGCGTCATCGCTACCGTCCTCGGCGTCGAGTTCCTGCGCCGCTGCTGGCGCCTCTGGAAGGACGACGGTGTCGGCATGGCCAAGCCGCTGTTCCTGTTCTCGATCCTCTATCTGTTCCTCATCTTCGTCGCCCTGATCATTGACCGGGCCTTCCCGATCCCCATCTTGTAAGGCCGACATCACGACTGGGAGACGACCTGAGGTGAGTGAAACCGCTTATCACCGCTTGGAAACACGCATGCGCCGCATCGGCCTGGTCGGCGAGGCAGCCGCTGTCCTGCACTGGGACTGGTCGGCGATCATGCCGGTCGGCGGCGCCGACGCCCGCTCCGAACAGTTGGCCGAACTGAAGGCCATCAGTCATGGCCTTCTCACCGACGCAGAGACCGGCGAGCTGATCGAGGCGGCGTCGGAGGACGCCGGCTTAAACGACTGGCAGCGGACCAACCTGGAGCTCATCCGGCGCAATTGGGTAAAGGCCAGCGCCGTTCCCGAGGACCTGGTGGTGGCCACCGCCAAGGCCTGTTCCGAATGCGAAACCGTGTGGCGGACGGCCCGAGCCGAGCAGGACTTCGCCAAGGTGCTGCCGTCCCTTGAGACCGCTTTCGGCTTGGTCATGGAGTCGGGCCGGGCCAAGGCCGAACGACTCGGCCTCTCGCTTCACGACGCCCTTTTGGACGACTACGAACCGGGCCTCAGACTGGCCACCATCGATCCCGTCTTCGACGACCTGGCCCGGTGGATTCCCGGTTTCCTCGACGACGTACTGAGCCGCCAATCGGCGGGGCCCGACCCCCTCGCGCTTGAGGGCCCCTTTCCGACCGCCATCCAGAAAGAGTTTGGCGAGAAACTGATGGCCGCCGTCGGCTTCGATTTCGAGGGCGGGCGCCTGGACGAGAGCCTGCATCCCTTCTGCGGCGGCACGCCCGACGACGTGCGTATCACCACGCGCTACGATGAGGGCGATTTCACGTCTGCGCTCATGGGCGTGCTGCACGAGACCGGGCACGCGCTGTACGAAGCCGGGCTGCCCAAAGACTGGCGCCGCCAGCCGGTCGGGCACTCGCTCGGCATGAGCATCCACGAGAGCCAATCGCTGCTGATCGAGATGCAGGTCTGCCGCTCGCGCGATTTCTTCGAATACGCCGCCCCCATCATGCGCGACGCCTTCGACGGCGAAGGCGAGGCCTGGGCGCCCGAAAACCTTTGTCGCCTCGGCACCCGGGTCGAGCGCGGTTTCATCCGCGTCGAGGCCGACGAGGTCACCTACCCGGCCCATGTCATCTTGCGCCATCGTTTGGAGAGGGCCCTGGTCACGGGCGATCTCACCCTCGCCGACCTGCCCGCCGCCTTCGACGACGCCATGGAGGACACCCTCGCCATCCGCCCGCCCGACGCCGCCCTGGGCGTACTTCAGGACATCCACTGGTACGCCGGCGTCTTCGGCTACTTCCCGACCTACACCTTGGGCGCCCTGACGGCGGCGCAGTTCTTCGAGACAGCGACGCAGGCGGACCCGGCCATCACGCCCGGCATCCGCACCGGCGACTTCCAGCCGCTGATTGGGTGGCTGAGGGAGAACATCCACGCTCGCGGGTGTCGGCCGACGAACTGGTCCAAGAGGTCACCGGCAAGGCCCTCGATCCCGAGGTGTTCAAGGGGCATTTGCGGGAGCGGTATTTGGGTGGTGCCGGGCAGGACTAAACGAGCGCCGCACACCAATTTACCATACATTGCACGGCAACTCGTTTCACGTTATTCCGTATCGGGACCTGAGTAGCACCGATCTGCCGTGCGATGGAGGGCGAGACACATGGCGAACTGTCGCATCTTTCGATTTATATTCTTTATGATGGCATTCACTGTAATTTCTGCGCCCGGCACCTCATGGGCGGGCGGTCCCATTTCTGAAGAAACGGTCAATCACTTCAAACGCGTATATTTTGCACCCGCCAATCGCAAGATCGTCAAATGGGCGGATCAGGTCCGGTATCACATTATCGGACCAGAAGAGATCAAGGAGTTAGCGCGCGGCCACGTCGATTATTTTTCCAGTTTGACGGGTGTCCCCGCCGTCGAGACCAAGACGAACATCAACTGCCTCATCATATTTACAGAGGATTTCTACCGGGAGGCTCTTGCGCACGGCGGATTCTATTTCCAACAGTTCTTTGACAGCAAAGAGGCCGTCTATAGCCGATTCCATGAACTAGCTTTGGAGGAAGCGACTGAGGGGAAAGTCCACGACACAATTTCTTTCGTCGGCGAGAACGATCAAGGCCATGTCGTCATGACTGTCGGAATGTCGGATGTGGGCACGGTACCGAATGATCAATTTTCGGCCTACGCATTCTGGTTGGTCTTCGACTTATTTGTCGCCCACGGCAAAAGCGGCTTCGAGTATTATCCTCCTCCTGATGGTGTCTACACTCAGACAACTCTCTCCGATAAGGACAGGGCCATCGTCAAACTGCTCTATAATGACAAGGTCACGGCAGGAATGACGCTGGACCAATTCTCCAAAGTCGTCACCACGCTTGAATGAAACGGAACAATCGGTCACCGAGGGTCATGCTTCCTTCATTGGACCGCACTTTTTGGAGGCAGTAAAACCAACAGAGTAGAAATGTAACGAAGCACTCCATGAGGCGCCCCTGATCGTCATGCCCGCGCTTGACGCGGGCATCCACGCCTCCTTTCTGTTGGCGACTCATGTCTACCCCCTGGATGATCAGGTCTAAGCCCGGTCATGACGAAATAAGACTCTAGCCACTATTTCACTTCGGATCGTTGTTTCCGAAAGAAAATCTGGTTCCTGCCCCTCGACCGCCGATGAAAGAGAAAACAGGCCAGCAGCAGGCAAAATCCGAAGCCGGCAGCCAACGGATAGGCAAGGACGAGGCCCCAAATAAACAATGCGATTCCGATCCAGATTCCCTGGAGAAGACCGTATCGATAGTCTGATTGTGTCGGGACCGCTTCACGACTCTTTTTCAATCGATGATGGAGAAACGCTTCGGAAGTAGAGACCTCTTCGAGACCGACGCCCTCATCTTTCGGGCGTTCAGACCCTGGTTTACGAACCATGAAATAGGTGCGGCTCGCTCGCGTCAGGAGGAGGACGGCCGTAACGATCACAGGGTGAATAATGCTACCGGACCACGCCATCCACTCACCCTGCCATAGCTCCCCAGCGGAACCGCCGAGGATCGCCGGAAACCAGGCATAGGCGATCCAAAGGCCTTTGATGAAATAGAGGCGAAAAAAGAACCCGAAGATCACGGGCGCAGCCAACAACAGGTGCGACCATGCACCAAGTTCCGCTATTTCAGAACGTAGATCGGCGTCCAGGAACGGAAAGGCGTCAGCGCCGAAAACTTGGACATACGCGACGAAACAAACCCAGACGTACATGAGCGCTTCGCCGGAATACAACAAATATAAAGGCCAAAACCGTTTGAGATTGCGCACGTTTACGCGCTCCCGTGCCAATCGGTGCTCAATTTTGATTCACAGCAGAGCCGCCGCGATGTCGTTCCGAGGTGACCGTACTACAAGAGCCGGAAACGACCAAAGGTCGTATCCCAACAAACGCAAGCAAGCGCTGGGCGCCGCCTATCGGACGCCGGACCCCGCGTCCAGGCCGAAAGGTTCGTTGCCGACTAACCCGCCTGCCCGGCGGCCCTGAATCCCTCGATCACTTTCTTCGCCGTGCGCATGGCCTTCATAGCGTCCTTCGAGCGGACCGCGACCGTCGTCTTGAGGTCGGTGACACCGCCGGAGGCGCCGGCTGTCATCAGGGCCGCCATGACGTCGGTTTCGCTCTTTCCCTTGCCGCCCTCGATGACGACCAGGAAATCGTAGTCACCGAAGGTGACGTAGTAGTCGAGGAGTTTTCCGCCGACGGCCTTGGCCAACTCCGCCACGGCCTCGGCCCGATCTTCCGGTTTTCTGATCATTCCCCGGAGGGCGTCATGCGGATAGCGGCCTTGGGTGATGTAGATGGTCATGTCCCTTCTCCCTTGACCTTGGGCTCAGCGGGAAATCCGCCTGAGCCCGGATGGTTCCGGCGGACCGGACCCGATCGGCCGGACCGTCTATTTTACGCCATGTGACCGGACCGGCGGGTACAAATCGGGTTGATCAGCCGCATCTTTGAAAAGGGTATCGAGACCGAGGGAGCAATGGGGGTACCGTCCTGGGATGAAGGCGGTCAGGTTTTGTAATACTATTGACGTCACAATCGTTGCCGGCTTGCCCGGATCAGGGGTTTCCATGGAATGATCGCCGATTATTTTTACCCCGAACTCGTGACGTTCGTTTTCGTCGCCATCATCCCCCTCTCGCTCGTCATCCTGACCAAGGGTCGAATTCCGAAAGACCTGGGTCTTTGGCTGATCCTGATCGGAACGGCTTGGATCTCGCTCGGAGTCCTTTTCGATTACCTCGAACACCCGGATTTCGGTTGGCTGTCGGCGGCGTTGAGCCGGCCCTATTGGAATTGGGTCCTGCCGGCGGCCTTTTACGGGCCCGGCGCCTTGGCTGCCTGCAGCGGTATCCTGATCTGGTTCCCGAAAGCGCTGCGGCTGCAGGACGAGGTCGAGCGCAGAAGGAGGACGCAGGACGAACTACACGCGCTCAACGAGGAACTGCAAGCCACCGTGGTCAAGCTCGAGGAAGCCAGTCAGGCCAAGTCCGAGTTTCTCGCCACCATGAGCCACGAATTCCGCACACCTCTGAACGCCATCCTCGGCTTCAGCGACATCATGCGGAGCCAGCATGTAACGGCCGTCGACGACGAAAAGCTCAAGGAGTATGCCGACGATATCTTTTCGACGGGACAGCACATGTTGTCGCTGGTCGAGGACACGCTGGACATTTCGGCCATCGAGGCGGGACGGAAGGTGTTGGATCTGCAGCCGGTCGAGATCCGGCGCCTCGTCGTTGAATGTGTAAGACAAATCGAACGGGTGGCGCGGGAAAAGGACGTTTCGGTGACCATCGAGGTCGCCGACGGACTTCCGAACCTCCTGGCCGACAGACGGTCGTTGAAACAAATCGCCTTCAACCTTCTGTCGAACGCGGTGAAATACACGAACGCCAATGGCACGATCAAGATCGCCGCGGATGAGATCGACGGTGCGATTCGGTTGGTGGTCGAAGACACGGGTATCGGCATACCCCCGGAGCGACTGTCCCAAGTGACCGAACCGTTTTCACAACTCCACGCCAATCCGGCCCTCGCTCAAGACGGTCGGGGGCTGGGGCTGTCGATCGTCCAGAAACTGGTCGATGCCCACGACGGCGATCTCGCCATCGAGAGCGAAGTCGGTGCCGGAACCTGCGTCGCCATCACGTTTCCTCGCCACCTGACGCAGGCCGGTTGACGGAAGCGGGTCGCCGACCAGATCGGTCGGACCAAATCCCGGCGATTGGAGCCATATCCCGGCATTCAACGGTTGCGTTTTCGCCGATGTACGAACTAAGTATTACAGTATTGTGACATACACCGCTATGATCAGCCATTGGGCGGCCACCGGAACAACAAGGGAACAAGTCGATGCAGAACCCATTGAGCGTCATCACCGCCTACAAGGGCAAGAACGTCCATATGGTGCCGAAGGGAACCACGGTCTCCGAGGCCGCCGAACAGATGTTCGAGCATAAGGTCGGCGCCCTTCTGGTCGGCGAGGGCGACGCCATCGAGGGAATCTTCTCCGAGCGCGATGTGGTGACCCGGGTCGTATTCAAGGGGCTCGACCCCAAGCAGACCCCGGTTTCCGATGTGATGACCCCGGATCCCTATACCGTGTCGTCGAAGACGACCATCGACGAGGCCATGAAGACGGTGACCGAGCGTCGTATTCGCCACCTGCCCCTGGTCGACAACGGCAAGCTGGCCGGGGTGGTCTCGAGCAGCGACCTCACCGCCTGGGTGGCCAACGCCCAGACCGAGGAGGTCGGCACCCTGAAGACGCAACTGGACGCCATCGCGGCGCGCAACCAGGGCCTGATCTATGCGATGATCGGCCTGATCGTCGCGGTCATCGTCGGCATCGTCGTCAACTAGGCGGGCGGCGGTTGATTCGGCTTCGGCTCCGAAAAGGCCGCAACGGACTGATCGTGCTGCGAGCAGTTGTTTTCGTATCTATCTTGATGACGATGAACCCGTTAGCCGCGCAGGCCGGAGAAATGCCAACCGATCCCGGTTATTTGATGCGGACTATGAAAGCCTGCTTCCCACCCATGCCGGGTGATCCCAAGGCCCGGGTATTGAGGCCCGATACCATCATTGACGCCTGCGCCCAGATCATCGGGTGGGGCGGGGATGACCTTGGCCAATACTATGCGAGCCGGGGCTTGGCCTATGAACTCAAAGGGGATATGGCCCGGGCTGCCGAAGACCTGAAGAAAGCCGAAGAACTCGGGGCCAAGAACATTCAGACGATGCGTTTGATGCATAAACTCGCTCGAAGCCAGTAAATCGGGCCGGCTAACGCACCACCGATACTGTTGATAAACCCCTGTTGATCGGTTTCTGAGATCGTAATTCCGTTTCCCGAGTGATTCGGTGGAGGGCGGAACGATGATGGGGCGGTTGTCGGACGACCAGGGCAAGTTCT
>Ga0056135_10000298_pt1 | contig 14386 bp, 9 predicted proteins | sample WorMetG1aBELIZE1_FD_67481 | JGI IMG/M metagenome (GOLD analysis project Ga0056135, IMG submission 67481) | Marine gutless worms symbiont microbial communities from Max Planck institute for Marine Microbiology, Germany - Inanidrilus... ...
GCTTTGTAGAAATTACGAACTCGTTGAATGGGCGTAGGCGCTGGCCTCTACATGTGCGATGTTGTCGTAAAAAGTTCACGTTCGCTATCTCATCTCCTGATGAGTTCTTGTCTATTGTGGCCAGACGGCTGAATGTATGAAGAATATTGAAGATGCCGCTTGGTATGGAGGTAAACCTCGGCCCAGACGACATTGTGTTAGGTGGTGACCCAGCTCCTCTCCCCGAAAAGGGGGCGTAGCCCCTCCCCAATTTTCGACCCATGTCTATTGTGGCCAAACGGCTGGATGGACCAAGATGGCACTTGGCATGGTGGTGGGCCTTGGTCCAGGCCACATTGTGCAAGATGGGGAGCCAGCTCCACTCCCCAGAAAAAGGGGCAGAGCCCGCCCCCTCCAAATTTTCAGCCCATTTTATTGTGGCCAAACGGCTGGATGCATCAACATGCCACTTGGTATGGAGGTAGGCCTCATCCCAGGCGACTTTGTGTTAGATGGGGACCCAGCCCCTCCCCCAAAAGGGGCGGAGCCCCCAATTTTCGGTCCAAGTCTATTGTGTCCAAACGACTGCATGAATCAAGATGCCACTTTGTACGGAGGTAGGCCTCGGCCTACGCGACATTGTGTTAGATGGAGACCAGCTCCCCCTCCCCTAAAGGGGCACAGGCCCCAAATTTTCGGCCAATGTCCGTTGTGGCCAAACGGCTGGATGGAATAAGATGCCACTTGGTATGGAGGTATGCCTCGTCCCATGCGACTGTGTACGGTGGGGACCCAGCCACCACCACCCAAACTTTGGCTCATGTCAATTATGGCGAAACGGCTGGATGGATCCAGATGCCACTTGGTACGGAGGTAAACGTGGGCCAGGCGACGTTGTGTTAGATGGGTCGCAGCTCCCCCGAAAAGGGGCACAGCCCCCCAGTTTTAGTGGACAAACGGCTGGATGGATGAAGACACCATTTGGTACGGAAGTAGACCTCGGCCCAGGCCACATTCTATTAGACGGGGTCCCAGCTCTCCGCGAAAGGGGTACAGCACCCCCCCCCTCTTTTCGGCCCGTCTATTGTGGCCACCCACGGTCGCCCATCTCAGCTACTGCTGAGCTCTTGTTTTTGTTTTAATGACTACGTCTTTTAACGTTGTGCGCCTATCAATCACAGTAATTGCAGGCCTACGTTACGGTAGCGGTTAAAGGGCCACGACGCTCTATGATCGGGAATTTAACCACAACATAAATAACGAATAATCGTTATTTATGCTGTGATGTAACTAAAGCCGCGTTCACACTGAAACGCTACGCTGCGCAAAGCGACCCAGGAAAAAGCACGACGCCGCGCAGCACGGGTCCCGTTTGAAGCTGTGTTCACGCTGGAGCCTCCTCCAGCTGTTGACAAGGGCATGTCGGTTCAACCGTTGCTGCAAGGCCCCACTTCATTCGACAGGATGCGCAGTGGTCTTCGTTGGTCCGGAAGCGATTTAGGAGTGTACAGTAGCGTCTAGGTAGGTCGAATCCTAGTTGCCGGATAGTGGGATCATCCACTAGAGAGGAATTGACCACCGACTTCCATACATCTCGCCAATGGGACATGATGCTTGTCGCGTCTGTCCAGAGGAGATACGTGATGACAGGCAACTTAGCAGAGGAAGGGACACATAGTTATGTAGCGACCACTCAGCATGCAGCTCTGTCTTCTCGATCAGTTTATCCACTGCAGCTTTGCACCTGAGTGGTGGTGGTTTGATTCACGGCCCGTGAACACGTGTAGTATGTACCGGCCTTAAGACATACGTGTCGCAAGGAAACTGACTGATAGTTCGCTACTATGTGGGATCCTTGCCTGGTATTTCTATGGCTATCACTTTGGCCTTTCTCCATATTTTTGGAATGGTGTTGGTGACCATTATTCTGAATAACAATTTTGAGAGCCATGAACAAGCCTTTGAACCAAAATGCTTCGGAAATTCGTGATGAATGTTTGACAACTTGGCGCAATGCCGGCCTTTATCTTGTTCAAAGCCTGTGAAAGTGGCTTAAATCTGCCACTCGGCTTCGAGTTATACACTAAGCACAACTGGTATAGGTGGGACCTACATTAAACCATCGACACAATGGCCTAAGAGACATTGCTCGATGAGTACGCATATGTTATACAAATACACACACGTACGTGCGTCTCAAATAGAAGCTACGCGAACGTTTCAGTCACCAGACAATATGCATAGTCGTGCACCTTTTGCTGAAGCCTCGACAGCCATAGGTATGATATGATATGATGGACTATATTAACGTGCGCCCAAAAGCTGACGAGTAGCCAACTTAGGTACTAGTAGTAAGCACTGACAATTTACCGCACGCGTTCACAACTCTGCGCAACCAGTGTGAAATTTTAATACAACAATAGCGTACTGTCGTTTAAATTATTTTGTATATCGTTTGTTTAATGTTCGATAAAATAACGTACATGCACTGTATGTGCATAGGTTTCAAAAATAACATAAGTAGTACCGTACGCACGCTCAAGCTCTGGTGGGAGATAAGCAACTGATGCACGCAGCACGTGGCATCAGACGTATACACAAACAAAACGGTGCAATATCTTTCTTCACTAAAAATAGTGAATTCACTGAAAGAACACTAAGGAAATTATTTGTATACAGAAAGAGCAGCTGTATGTACGAACTAAAAATAACACATAACACAAACATGCATTAATCATTAAATACAATTCGTAGCACAATTTTACCACTTCACTGTGTGTATACTGCAAATAATGTGCAATACTTTTGGCTGATTGAGTTTTATGCAAAAATATACGTTTATTCCAACACTGGTTAGCAAATGCCTAAAACAGTTACCTCAATTCAAATGGCGATTATCCTACGCTCTTGCAAAATGTACACCGAAGTACTCTACTGTTGACAGAACAATAATACATCAATGTATGACAACGTGAGACACCTCAGCTTAATATTTTTTGGCTACATCTGACAGCCATCAACAAAATTACACTCAGCTGCTATTTTTTGCAATCTGAAACCAACACTTTCAGCATTATTGCACCACTTATATGCTGCATGAAAAGTTAATGTCTGCACAACGATGACATAATAGCACGAAGCTGAAGGCCACATTTATACTGTGATAGACTGATCCCACTGTCAATTCTGTACAAACAAATTTCTGATAACTTAAATAACATGACGACTTGCAGTTGTGTTTTAGCTACATTTTCATAATTTTATAACAAAATACAGCTATAGGCAAACTTTTTGGTTAGTTGCATTTATGTGCAAAAACTAGAGTTGAAGAGTCTGCACACATGTGAACATTAAGTTTACACAGTGAAGTGGCATGTGTATTTGTCGAGATCAGTCACAGAGATGTTCATCTCGAAAAGATGCTCTGAAAAATAAGAAAATGACGAAATAAATACACAACATTCACGGTGAAATTGCTCTCCAGTACATAATGACCACCAAAACCATCCATATGACACAATGAAAAACAATCCCCACCTTATGATTATACTTTGGGAATTTTTGCACCCATGAGCTTTTTTTCACACCAGAATATTTGTACAAATACTGAATCACTTCGGGGCCTGGAAAGAAGATGCCGCATAGACAACAACGTCCATTCAGATCAGATGAAAAATAAGACAAACTGAGCTAGCATATATGAACAACATCGTCGGCCAGGCAGCTCAGTCAAGAGACACCAGCATCTTTGATTCTCTAACCAGCATATCAGCACTCCTGGTATCAGGTCGTCTCTGATACAGCCATATTTGTGCTGAAAAGGGACGTTAAACTCCAACTAACTAACTCCTGGTATCAGGGCCTACTGTTACGTACCTTCTTCCACAGCAGTAGCTGACCACTGCCATTTACCAGCACTCACTGCAACTACCTGTGGATGGATGGCCAAACTGAGTTGGACTGCATGCCACAAGTGAGACGGTTACTCCATTCCACTACCATCACAGTCAATGTAGAAAATCTTCATTTATCAGTATCAACACGTTACCAGTAAGCTGACACTTTGGCTGTGGCAAGACAGCAAATAATGGTAGTATGACACAGAAAGCTGGGGGGAACAGGGCTAAGTAGCAGCAAAGCAGTAATCATCTACGACATGAAAGGTAAGGGATACAAACCGAGCACTGGCAATGACAACCATACAGTGATGATGACTGACAACTAGTCCGCAAGGTGTTAATCAGGATTCCTACTCTGTTACGCCCCCAAAATTCCAGGTCTTGTCCATTACTCTAAACTATTTCCACAGCAATTTCTGTAACACAAGTATCTTGAAGTGTACAGAAAAACAGAAGCTGTTAACTGAATACCATATAAACAAATGCTAACGAAAGCAAAGTGCATAATTCTGCAAAAATGTATTTACCAATTAGACCTTTATATACAGACACATAGTGCATCTGTAGCTACTGTCTGCCAACATACTCCTTATTGTTACTGACGCTGAAGTAACTGTTCAATAAGCATTGTCATTCCCAGACTTTCCACGGCCTTGAAAATTGAGGGAAAAATTTCAGGACTTAAGGACTTTTGGGAGGAGTGAGAAACCTTGTTCACATCCCAACCCCCACCTTAACTCTAAACAGTTACCCTTTGGACTGTGAGCTGTCTCTGACTGAAACTGACAACAGGTGTGTGAATGACTTCAAATATTGTACGTCTGGAATCACTGTGCTCTCAAAAACAGAACACTGACAGCCTCAGAAACACAACACAACTATCCACGTGTCCCATATGGGCAGCAAGGATTACATTACGAATAAAAACAGCATTGTGCGAGCTAGTAAAAAGACAGTGCTCTGTGCCCAAAGTAACATTGTTGCATCACCAGCTACCATTATGGAGCTTACTGGTCGAGTAAATCATGCATTTCACAATAATTAGTACCGTGCCTATTCCCATAACATCACGTCATATACCCTGTTAATTCTTACACTGCTATTCGCTATTTCATTCATCCAGAGCTGAACAGCCTTCAATGCCTCACTGAATGTGAACTATAGTTATCGACTGAGTAAGGTTTAACGTCCCACTAAACACATTATAGGTCATACCGGGGATGAGTTTTTACGGGTCAAATGACTCAACCGACAGTGTCAAAGCACCAAAGGAAGTAGTAGTCCTAAGGATAGGCTTCAATCCCACCAGGTCCACTTCACCATGTTACAATGCTACACATGCATGCAGTAATACATATACAACTAGAATGATAATGATGGGCCAATGCCCAACGTGATGGCCGCCCTGCCAAATATAGGTGGCGCCCTCTGTTCAACGACGTAAAGTTTGGTTGACGCCTGCTACTTGACTGCCGTGCAGTAACGCTGCCAAGACGCGAAAGTCGTTGAAATTAGCTGCGGTGCCCCAAACTACTGGATAGATCTCGGCCGCTAGTAGGCCGAAGTTCACCATATTGTGGGGACATCTGGAGGAGATATTGCTGCTTAACAAGTTTTTTTTGGATTGTCGATACGTGCCTTAGTTGCGAAGATATAGCCCGACAAAGTTGTGTGATGGTGTGCAGATGGCGTCTTTTTGCATCCTGCATTTCCAGCAAGCCGCGTGCAGCACGTTTCAGACCTGCATTCTAAATTCGCACTAAGGCCACACCATGTGTGGAAGTATGGTTGACATCCAATCTGTGACGGCTGAGATTAGGCGAGGAAAGAAAAAAAGAAGAAGAAAGAACAAACAACAGGATGAAAATATATATGGCCTGCCCTATTACATAGGGTGGCCATAAAAAATGAATCTAAGCACAGTGAAATGGGCCCAGTGAGACAAAACCCAATCACTGAATGTCAACTATAATATAAGACAAATTCCTATGGTCCATGACTGCTACTGATACAATGGAGATGGCAAAACTAGACTGCAGAAACAGCCAAGAAAAATTTGTTGGATCGTGTCTTCGGAGGTGCAAAACAACTAGAGAAGGAAATTCAAGGGGGCAACTGACTAACCCACATTCCCCTGAAAAATGACGATAAAATGGTGTGCATGTGTGTGTGTGCAAGCTACACACAACTGGTGAAAATGACAGTGCAATAAGCAATTTGTATGTACACACAAGGCATAGAATTCTGCAATACCCGGAATATACTGACACTAATATAAAAATAAGTGCAATTTGTACAAAGCAGACTCTCTTACGATGAAGCACATCTGTAGCTCACAGTCATCACCGAATGTATGATGTTTGTTCTATAAATAAGTTATAAAATGGTGCTCTTCCATTAAATGTCACAATAATAAAAATCCAAAACGTACAAATTGTGGGGGATTTAAGTATGATACATACATTTCCATACTGATGACACTACTTGTTGTTAGAGCATGGACAGCATAATTAACAAATAAAAAAAGTAAACATAATCATTTTATTTTAAACATATTCTTCACATTCATTTAAGCACTAATTCCATCTCTCAATGAATTTCTGAACAGACAATGCCAAAAAACAGTCTGTTACTGCTGAATGGCCAAGTGCACCTCCGTATCTAAGGAAGAATTACATGTACAGGGTGTCTACAATTCCAACAAACCAAATTTCAGCAGGAGACATTTAACAAAATTTCAGTACTGATTGATTGATTGATTGATTGAGTTAAGGTTTTACGTCCCACTCAACACAAAATAGGTCATTCCGGAGACGTTACCCAAGCCAATCTCCTGGCTTAGTATGGCAAAACTAAATCCAACACAACAAAAGCAGACATTCACCAATCAAAAGAAATGTACTACAACACAAGATAAACACAAAAAAAACTAAGCCAGGTTTAGTCACCTCCTATGACATCTGGCCTGGAAATGGAGAGGGCCTATTCTGGTTGTGGCGCTTCATAAATTTGTCAATTACTTATTTAAGACACTTGCCCACTTACTTATAGCCCCGGGACTCAAATGCCAAAATGCCAGTAGATTTTTGTGTTGTTATAGCTTGCAGTTTATTATACAACAAGCAATGCATGTACTATTTTAATGAAGCATGTGCTGATGAGCTCCAAAGACTCATCATTGATTTGGGACCATTCTAAAGTTAAAACTGGGTAGCCAGTTTCCAAGTAACTGGAATGGGGTTCAGTTTAGTTTTATAACTGGATATGACACTGCCATCACTCCATTAGCCCAGCCAAAAGAAAGTCCAGGAGAACCAGTTAAATTCCAGATTACAGTATTTTGGGGAGGGATTTCAAATGCAAGTATTTTCAAGATTAGTAAACACCCTGAGTGTATTGTCATTTTTCAAAAATATTTCAAGATCATACACTGGATGCACTTCACACTGAACACAATTTTCGTTTAGTCCCTTAGCCACATAAGTGAACTACAATGCATCATTTTAGAGATAACTAATAACGGCATTGATTAACATTTACACACAACGATGTCATCCTTACAATTAATATTCTCGGTGGGTGTTTCAAATCAAATTTCCACAAAACATATTAAGGATTTTTAAATTAAATATTAACACAAGGCACCATTTTGTAGTATATTCTAATTTAAGAAATGACCCTTACATCACCACAGATAAAACAACCGGTATCATTCCCAACAATTATAGCTTTGTAATCAAATACTAAACTTTCTACATTCACTACATACTAATGGGACCATAACAGCAGTAAACTGATCAACTGAACTCTTTCAACACCACAAGTGCAAAACAGAAACATTCACATGTTTAGACTAAATGTCCAAATTCATAAACCTCACAAAACATCTCTGACACGTTTCAGAATTAGAAAAGCCCTCACTCAATGTCATATCAACCACTCTCTTACTCTCTCACATACTTAGTTTTCAATTAAGGTCTGCTTTTCAACCACTAAAATGGAATTGCTTTTCCCAATTTTACTTTCACCCGAGAAAGGAACATTCTCCCAGTGACCTTGAACTCTGACACGTGAACATGACTTACAAACATAACCTAGTTTGGGCCAAACTGAACCATCACACCAAACATCTATGTCAAAGGTCATTTTGCTCAAAAGTTATTGTCTGAAAACACACACACACACATGCACGCACACGCACACACACACACACAGCAGACTGACTGCATCACCTGGACCACAAAGTGGCCGGTAACAAAAAAACATATTCACTGCAACTGTCCAATTACAAGGCAAACGTACCTGACCAACGCACCACCTGCCACATTATACGTTAGCTGTGGAGCATCAGCACAAGTAATAAATATCAACACAAACACAAAACAGCTGCAAAACGTGAATGACATTCAAACTAATAAGTTACATTACTGCCCTGATAACTAGCTGCTAATAATACCAATGACAATTTATTTATGGGGCTGTCGTAAGTTTATTTACTGGTGCTTTCGGTATATTTATCAAGGAATGAATGTATCAATGTCAGCAATGCATAAGCCAGTATCCATCATTATTTATAGCAACTGTGAACTGGCAAATTCATCGGTTAGGTTGTATAGTTTCCTGCCAAACCTTTATCATAAGATAAGGCCTTCAGATCCTGCTTAACCCTTTGACTAGCAACTGCGGGTGAACCCACGCTGCCAATTGACAGTCATCTGGCAAGCGTCAGTGTAGCCGCCGGGCCCTACCTGTATGTAATTATTATCCTTACTTACTTATCAAAAATTTGTGACATCTTGGACCAGAAGTAAACACGTTTTGTTGGTAAACAAGATGGAGTTGCTATCGCGTTTGTAAATTGTTGTATCTTTCTTTGTGATTGTGATTGTTTCGTGGATTGTTGTCATAAATACAAGAAGTTTTTATGGAACCAAGACCCCGTCTTTTACAAGACATCTGCGCTATTTTGTTTCTACTGATGTACCCGATGACTGTAATGCTAGTGCGGATGACACAGATGACGACGATATTATCTACCAATTGGCGAATTATGATGAAGATGGAAATGACAGCAGCAGTGATGGTGAATCAGGTGATGACAGTGGGGACGAATAGTCTACTCAGTTCACTGCCACAGGTCTATCAAAGCCATTTTTGGCCGAAGAAGGGTCCTTTGTTGTATTGCCAGATGATGCCACAGCTGATCAGTACTTTGATTTCTTGTTTCCACAAACTCTCTGGAATATGTTAGTCACTGAAACAAACAGATACTGTGAACAGAAAGGAAAACCATTTGAACAGAAATGAAAGCATTTGTTGGCCTGACACTTGCTATGTCTATCCATCATCTTCCTCATATTGAAAACTATTGGATGTCACATTGGGTCCTAAATGTTCCACAGTTTACACAGATCTTTCCGTTGAAACGTTACTGGTTTCTGTGGAAACATATTCACTTGGTAGACAACACTCAGTGTCTGTCTACCAAGGGATGACCCTGCACATGATAAATTGTTCAAAGTCCGTCCGCTGATCCTGAAACTGAATGAGACATTCTCGGAGAACTACACACCTTACCAGAACTTGTTTGTTGACGACAGTATGATCAGATTCAAAGGCACATGCAAAATCACATCGTGTACATGGATAACTTCTTTTCCTCATTGCCGCTTGTTGAAGAGCTGGGGAAAAATGGCATAATGTGTTGTGGCACCTATCGGACAGGTCGTGTCGGCTTTCCAGCAGAACTTGCAAACAAGACAACTTGAAGCAGCTGAAACGCGAAGACAGTCTGATGCGGCACAAGGGCGAAACAACTGTCATTACTTGGAAGGACAAGACACCAGTGTTTGTTGTCACATCAGCACACGACAACTCTATTGTTACTGTTACAGACGCAATACAGATGGCACATCTGAACAAGTGACATGTCCATATGCAGTTGCTGAGTACAACCGGCATACGGGTGGGGTGGACTTGAGTGACCAACTCAAGAAGTACTACTCATATGACAGAAAATCGAAACGGTGGTGGTTGCGTATGTTTTACCATTTGCTTGACTTGTGTGTTGTGAATGTGTATATACTATATGTCAAATGCTACTGTTTAAATTGGCACCCGCCTCTGAAGTACAAGTGCATGTCTCAGCTTGACTTTCGTACGCAGTTGACTGATCGCCTTGTCAACCATTTCACATGCAGAAAACTTTGTGGACCGCCCATCACACCCGTGGTTTCTCTTGTACCAAGTGGAACAAAATTGCTGACATTCGCCCACTAGGAATTCGTGCTGGATGGTGTGAACTTTGTAGTGTTGGGCCTCAAGAAGACCAGAGGTAAATGAAAGGAAAACCCAGTATGGGTGTCCGAAGTGTAAGAAGCGTTTGTGCCCTGTTGAATGCTGGACTGAATTTCATGCCAAATACCTGCCACAGGGACAGTAACTGTATTGACATACGTTCTGCAACTGTTTTATTGTGTTTGTCATGTTATGTCTCTTGAAAATAACAGTTTATGCATAATGTGTGAAAAATGCCATTTTCCAGAAATAATAATGCCAGTCAAAGGGTTAATGGCATCTTTTGTGTACATTGTAAATTGTTATACCAAGTATATAAATGGTGCTGGCATAACAAAGTTACAAACAGGAAGAGTATAGTAGCACCTTTTTCACTCGTAGTAGTCAACCGCCTGGTATTATGAGCCACTTGTAGTAAGTAAGCTGTGACTATTTTCAGTGAAGTATGTGCAATCAAGGGCTTAATTCTAGCTAATGAAGATGACGTGCAAACTGATTCACATCTTGTATGAAATTAATGCTGCTGAATGCCATATGTGCCCATAGCTATCGATGCTGTGGTATAATCGGCACTGTCTGTTGACCAGTGCAGCACTGCAGTGGATGCCTTGTGCTGCTGTGAAGTACCGCATATGCACTGTCCGCAGCTGCAATTCTCTCAAAGAGTGGTATCAGATCCATCAGCTCAGCATCAGACATATCGTCAAACCACGACGTCACAGCAACCTACAGAACACCAGCGATAGAACAGACACAGAGGCATTCATTCAAACACACAAGTCAACGTCAAGTCGACTCATTGACTGACTAAGGTCTTACATCCCACTCGACACAAAATAGGTCATTTTGGAGATGCTCTTCCCAGCCAATCTCTTGGCTATTACTAAAAAAACAACAATCAAAAGCTGAAAGAAATAACCACAAAAATATACAATAAACCTAGGCTAACAGAACACAAATAATCATACATCAAAAACACAAAATATTATAACATAAACTAAAACAATTAAAAAGCCCAGGTTTTCGTCACCTCTTACGACCTCCAGCTTGGAAACAGAGCGGGTGTGTTCTCAAAGGAAAATATAAGTAAGGGAGTAGATAAGTAAGGAAAAAAGTGAAGAACCAGAAAGCCCCAAAAGGGGGCTGACAGTCATCGCCGCCAGCATGCATGCATGGCTTTGCTAATTTTCGGAAGTTCAAAAGCCTGTGACCTGGACCTTGGATCGGATCAAGGTCATATCAGCATGCACAGTACCTGTAGTACCCGGTACTACCAGCACGCCCAACCATCTGACTGTAGCATCACGCAATAGGGAAATATGGCCATTTGAATGTTGCGAAATATTGACATTCCGCAAAGTCTGAACTCTCGTGATAGCTTTCCTAGAAGGAAAATCTGGCTCAGACAAGGTGTAGTCCAGGTCCCATACTATCACCGACAAACATCAGTTTTGAGCTCCACGCGAAAGTGGCAGAAGAGATAGACCTGGAAATGTGCAGTTATGGGTAATTGTCGGAAGTTCAAATGCTCCGTGACCTTGACCTTGGATCGGGTCAAGGTCACATCAGCATACACAGTACATATAGGACTACTAGCGTGCCCAACCACATACCTGTAGCATCACGCACTACCGAAACATGGCTATTTGAATATTTGAATTTTGTGAAATATGGACACTGGGCAAAGTATGAACTCTCGTGATAGCTTTCCTAGAAGGAAATTCAAAAATCAGGCTCAGACAAGCTGTAGCCCAAGTCCCATACTATCACCATCAACCATCAGTTTTGAGCTCCACGCAAAAACGGCGTAGGAGATAGACCTAAAAAGTGCAATTTTGGCAACTTTGGAAACTCCGTGACCTTAACCTTGACCTTAGATCGGGTCGAGGTCAAACTGGTGCGCATATGTGGTCGAGGTATACCCACACACGAAATTAGGTCGAAATCGGAAAACTTTTTGTGGACGTAGGGATGGACGTATGGACGGACACACCTGAGTTCCAATCTACTAAGAATAAGTCGAGAAGCAAACGATGTAAACAAGCAAAAGATATACACGATGTGTCATAATTACCGGAACCCCTAGGTTATTGCAGTATAACTTTTGAATAAATCGGTACAAATTGGCAATTTTTATACAAAAACATTAGTAACCTATGACACGTCAGGAGATACCTTCACATCTTTAAGTTGACTAGCTGCACAAACCCCATAAAACACTGCTGGACAAAAATCAACTCTGTCACAGAGACAGCAACGAAAATCAACAATAAAAGCTGGTAGGCATTAAAGTCACTCACTAAAACAAATAGCTGTGTCATACAAGCAACGGTCTAAAACTACTGACTAAGTTTGTGTTCAGTGTCCGCCTCACACCTTGACACACGTGCAGACGGGTACGCCACTGTCTGACTGCCGTATCGATACATGGTGGTCAAGTTCACAGACGTCACATTAAGAGATGTGTCACAACAAATCTGAAGTGCCTAGCTTCACCTGTTTGAAAGATAGGAAGGGCATCCTAAAATTTACAATAAAATGGTAATTATGTTTGGTGCAGGTTCCAAGATCACCACTAATGTTTGACAGGTTGTGTGCAATTTTATATTAGTGTTCCACAGTAATCATGTCCTATCATGTATTTTTTCAAAGATATTGCAACATACTGGTATAAAATCGGAAATTCTACCCATCCCCCTGTATCTGACATCCCTATTATGGTGACCCAAACCAAGCCACGGGGTATTCAATCCAGCATTTCTTGTGCCTGTCCCAAGACAGGATAAATTTGGAGTGTTGCAGCAGGAAGGGCATCTGGCGTAAAAATGGGGGGATTGATGGAGGTGGATTGCTGATTAGTGCGGATGGAGTGGCGCCCACACGGATTGTCAGTGTGTCTGCCTCTTGTTATCCTCCCTAGCACCATAAAGTCCAGAAGAAGCTTTCTTGTGGCACCAGCTCACCCGGGTGGTCCCGGAAAAAAAGTCGTAAAATGGTTGTGGTGTGGTATTAGGGTGACCTAACTGGAATTTCAGGAAATCACTGGTCTGAAAAACTAGAGTCCCACGACTTCCACCAGAGTAGACGGCATTCAGTCATTTTTAACACAATATACACGTATGACAGACGGACAAAGGCTACAACAGCACCACGCTCTGCACAGCTCTTCTCGTCTGCAAATTCACAAGTGTACTTACTGCATTTTCCGGATGTAATACGTATGAAGCTGGTGAATTATCGATAATAACAACTTGACTTAAGTCTCGTCCAAGTCGACTCAGATCCTACCAGACACAAATAAATGACATGTATTTTGCACCGACTAATGAACTTACTATAACAACACAGACCAAGCGTGTGGTTTCACATATAATAAGCATTCAACAACTAAATGCATACTATATATTTGAGTCAATATTAATTGACAGCTTTAAATACTTTAAATTTAAATAAAATATGTTTATGACTAACTGGAAAAGAACACACAACCACTTTATGGTCATTATACAGGTAAACCTATGTTCACTGACACCCGCAGTTAAGAACTGAAAAATTATGCTGTATCAACATTTTACTGCCTGCATGCCCTTGCTGATGGCAACTAGAACATTTGGATGAATCGTCTTACGCACACCGTCTCTACTAGAAAGCCCCCAGTCCAGGTGCACCACCCGCTGCACCCAGCTGCTTGCCACGCAACGACCACGGCCCGCCAGTGACGCCGACGGAAAATTCCGTGCAACGTCCGCGCCCAGCCAGCCATGTCCACTTCCCACCGTAGCGTGTCGCCACGCGAAGATCACGAGCAGCCAGCCACAGCTACGGTGCCCATATAAGGCACCCACTTCTGTCACTGACCGCCTTGTGCCATTAATGTAGTAGATACCACACATGGAGGGTGGCGCAACAGGTAAGGCATTTGGGCTTGCGATCAGTCGGTCGCGGGTTCAAATCCTGCTCGAGGCAACGCTGCGTAACAACCTAAGGCAAGTTGTTTACACCTATGTGCCGCTGTCATCAAGCAGTATAACTTGTTACCGGCCAAAGGGCGGTGATGCTCTGCGGTTGGGGAGGTAACTGCAGGCCTGGCAGAAAGTAATGGCAGCCTACCGCCGGGTGGATGACTTACGGTCACCTGCAGGCTGACTGCCTGTACACCGGGATCAGCTCCAGGCCCAACGCTCGGTGTCGAGTATGGGAAGCCTTTACCT
>Ga0056135_10000303_pt1 | contig 14152 bp, 9 predicted proteins | sample WorMetG1aBELIZE1_FD_67481 | JGI IMG/M metagenome (GOLD analysis project Ga0056135, IMG submission 67481) | Marine gutless worms symbiont microbial communities from Max Planck institute for Marine Microbiology, Germany - Inanidrilus... ...
ACTAGAAATGTGGGCCAATGCCCAACGTGATGGCCGCCCTGCCGAATATAGGTGGCGCCCTCTGTTCAACGCCGCAAAGTTTGGCTGACGCCCACTACTAGAGTGCCGTGCAGTAACGCTTCCAAGACGCGAAACTCGTTGAAATTTGCAGGGGTGCCCAAACTGGCCAACAGATCTCAGCCGTTAGTAGGCCGAAGTTCACCATATTATCAGGACATGTAGAGGTATTGCTGTTTAACAAGTTTTTTTCCGATTGTCGATACATGCCTTAGTTCCGATGATATAGCCCGACAAAGTTGTGCGATGGTGCCAAAATGGCGATTTTTTGTGTCATGTATTTCCAGCAAGCCGCGTGCAGTACATTTTAGACCTGCATTCTAAATTCGCACTAGGGCAACACCATGTGTGGAAGTATGGTAGACATCCAATCTGCGGCCGCTGAGATTAGGCGAGGAAAACAAAGACGAAGATAGAAAGAAACCACAGGGCAAAAATATAATGGCGTCCCCTATACTATAGAGCGGCCATAATAACAGTACTTGGCAACTTTGCTCAAACCTAGACGGATAGCGGTATCGGTATGAAAATATTTTTGGCCATAGGCCTAACATTCGCTTAAGTTACTTACAGTAACGGATCTGAATATAGCTGCTGAGTAAGACAATGTTATCTTCACTATTGCTTGCGTGAATATTCTTGAACAAGTAAAATCACCGTCACCAAGTTTCCACGTTCGTAGCCAAACGGCTTATGTAAAACGCTACGGAAGTTCAGGACAACCTGGGTAAGCCGGCACCAGAAAGGTTAAACCAGTCATGCGGAAAAGTTTCGAAAATGTCAGTTGACAGATGTATGAGTAGTGCTTTCGGACAAAAATAAAATAAAAAACACGCACAAAAATAACGGTCTATCCTTCTCGCTGTAGCAACGGCAGGCAAAGATAACAAGTTAAAAGCCGATAAGCGAGCAGCCAGTTTGTACCATGAATTTTTTTATGATATACATTCTCACATGATCCAATTAACAGCCGACAACAGATAACTCAATGCTAATTCAATACAACCGATGAATACACAACAAAATATAACTGAAAGATAAAGACACATTTAATTCCTAAAACAGAAGAAAAGTCTTATTCTAAGGCTCCAAACGTGGACTTTTTTTGGACGTTACCGGTAGTTCGAATGTTCGCGGCACCTTATAGACTTTGATTACGATAAACACAGTTTTTGTTTAGTTAAAATTCTTTAATGTTTTTAGTCTCCAAAAGACAGCCTTCGGAGATAAGTGCAGCAAATATTTTACAAGCCAGATGTAATTCTTGTCGCTCGACCAAAAGTGTCAAAGTAATGATGGAACTTTAAGCACTGACGACCACCAGGGAAAATTACCCACAGTACCACGGTTGTAGCCAGAAAGTCTGAAAGGAGATAGGGTCCTCCTTTTCCTTCCCTTCTCTGCCCCTCACCTCCTTTCCTCCTTAATCCAGCTAGGGGGTCTGGGGAGCGCTATAAGCTCCACCAGCGGGGTCTGGGCACAGCCGGCCACCAAACGCTGTGGTGCAATATTTAGTGCAAATCAGCGCATTTTTCCGAGGGGGTCATTCGGGATGTGTGCATTCAAAGGGAATTTTACTAATAATCCTTTTGTCCGGAGTGTTATATAGCTGTGATGATTACCACACGCAGTGAACTGCGTAAGGTTCTGTTTTTAGCGCTGTGACTTTTTTGTTTGTGAATCAAGTATCTCTGGAACCGCTGAACGGATTTGCACCAAATTCACATGGAAGACGTGTTTGGTCCCTCGCTCAGACGAGTTTGAATGTCAAGGTCAAAGGTCATCAGGAAAAAACATGCGCTGTGACTCCCATCACCCCCGACAGCCACGGTATGGTCCGTTCTGCTGCATGACGCACTGTAACGCACTCGCTGCAAACGTCACGCAGCAGCAGACGGGACCATTCCGTCGCTGACGGGGGTGATTTCGGCGGCCTGCGTGCAATTTGTTTGGTAAAACATCTTTAGCTGTAGTTTTTGTTGTTTTCAATTTCTCTTCCATATAGCTAATGGCAGATTCATCCCCAAGATCCCCTCCTGGCTACGCCTGTGTACTGGACCTTTCTTGATCTAACTCCTCAGGGAAGGGACAACGTACACTTTATGCCGTCCCCCAAACGGTAGTATCCAAACCAGTAATGCACCACACAAACTGAAGTTGTACATTACATTACAGTATTTACTGGCTTTGTTCACATCACAAACATGATTTACACATGCCCGTCAACAGAAAACAGCAGCACAAAAGCACGGCAGCAGACAGCTGAAGCTTTTCAGACATAAAAGAGACGAATGTCTTCATGCCTGCTTCAATTTCATACAGATGTTATAACAGTGTCGCTGTATTATGCACTACACCTGTACAATACGTTCTATGCACCAGACTAAATTAAATACAGCGACGGAAGTCCAAGCTCAGCATATAAAATATACACACAGCAGCACAGAATTATTAAATTATTATCATATTTAACAAAACAGAAAGGACATCAGTACCGATAAAAATATAGATGAGTCATAGCAAAAGGCACATATTTAATTAATTAAAGAACTAGACGAATGACTAAGAAAATATTTATCTACATTCCATCATAAGCTGGTCCGTCGCCACCCTGCGGGGTGACCCAGTTAATGTTTTGGCTCGGGTCCTTAATGTCGCAAGTTTTGCAGTGAATACAGTTCTGTGCGTTGATCTGTAGCCGCTTGGCCTTGCCGTCTTCTGTGTCCACGTACTCGTAAACACCTGCACGTGAAGAAGCAGTCATATCGATTGCGGTCTGCTGTTCCAAAGGTCCACTAACCATAATCCTAAACCTAACCCTACTAATCCTAGATCTGACCCTAACCTTCGGAATAGTGGGCCAGTAACGTCATATCACACGCATCCTTCCCTACGGCTACAGATCATCCTTCCCTCATCAATAAACCAATGGAAACAAGACACCTTTCAACGTCGTGCACCCAGTTTGAGAGTAACAACGGAGTTTTTACTGACCACATTAGTGGTCCAGGTAGAGCACTCGGTCGGTTGTGTGTCCGTAAAACAACTTTTGAACTAAGTGACACCTCTGACCTAGACATCTGGCACGTCGGTTCAGCTCGATCCTATCTAGCCCAAGAGGCAAGGTCAAGGTTATAGATCAAAACTCAAGGTCACACAACGAAATGTATTCCTTTCGGCTATGGATGTGCATTATGAGGCAAGACGAGCTGACGGTAACTAAAAGCAGACACGACTTTGAAACTGTAAATAAATAACAGCCATCTAGTTGGTTGTTTGTCGAGTTTTTTTGTGTTAAAGCGGCCGGTGTGATCTCGGATGACAGCTTTTTAGTTTCTGGAGTAATTTTAGGCAGACACGCTGCCAGCCTGCCAGACACCTCTCTTCATTAACGTTCATATTTTTACAACTGCTTACACGTCAGACAGACACAGATGCTTACAACAATCTGTAAACCTACAACGTCTAGTTTTCTGCCAAAGACTGTCCAAGAACTGAATATTTCAAAATACACCAGTTTTCAACAACCCCCCGTGTTCCTCATCCTCACATCTATGAGACTTTTCCCTGATTTTTAGCAAATTTCTGCGACATTTCAATGACTGCTTTCCCATTCTCTGCTGTCTCTAGCTTTTACACCACTTGCAGATTTGTGGTCACCCCGTAACAATTATCACTACACATTGCACAACAAGCAAAGTAAGTGAATTGTGCTGACGCATGTGGCATATTGGCAGTTTCACAAAGAAGCAATACCACGCAGTACTCAGAGGTGTCATGCAACAGTATTTGCCAATTCAGAAACCCGACAACAGACCACACAACTCTTCTCACATCAACACTCAGCATTTGTTTCACTGTCCTGTGCAGTTACTCCAGGCACGGCTCATCAACTGCATTCAAAACGTAACTTCCAGAGATCACTGGAGCAGATTTTATACAGACAAGATGCCCTTCCTGTTGCCTAGCAACAGTATCACATATGTGTTCATAATAGTGTTTGACACTGTCGGTTGGGCGTCAGGAAGGGCATCTGGCCAGTAAAAAATTGAGTGATAAGGTGGTGGCGACTGGCGAGGTTGTCTGTCTGCAGTGAGGTGCAAACGATTTACAGGTCCAGCTGATGCATCACGCCATTGCCACCACATCATCTCTTGCTGCATTAAAGTCCAGATTGGTTCAGCCTTTCTGGTGCCGGCTTACCCAGGTTATCCTGGAAAAGAGGCCATTAAACAGGAGTCTGTCGTTAGTGTTAGTTACTTGATTCAGTGGTCCTTGCCATCATTGTGCCACTAGGCCACTTCATCAGTGTTGTAATTGACTGATTGATCAAAGCATTGAAGGGAACAGAAACACTGACTCCAACCAGTGCAAGTGATGCATTGACCTCATCCTCCAGAAGGAAGGGACGTTGTACTATTTATGCCACCAGCAAATACACTACAGTACCTAGGTTAAATAATGTCTGTAGGTTTAAATTCCAAACTTCACTAGTGCCACAATACCCAAACCAGGCATACTGCAAGTACAAGCACTCGCTGACATTTCGCGTTCGGTGCTATGTTGTCATAGCAATGAAACCCATGCACCGATTGCAAATCTGCCTAATAGTGCACAACTCCAGGTCACCCCTACCATTCCCTGAAGTTACATCTGGGACAGTGCAGTAGTGTGGGAAATGGGAATGCAGCAAGAGACAGACTGACAGACACAGATGGCTATGATCAATATACATTTCGCCTCGGCTACGCCTCACGTGCAATGTAATGATGTAGCTTTACTGACTGACAGTCGCAAGGAATTTGCGGCCAAGTCAACATACCAGCAGGGCAGAATCGTGCTTCTGGGCCGTCAAAGTGTGCGAGATTTTTGTCAACAGGTACGCTGTCATCGAGCAAGGTAAGATGTGCTGGTTGGTCATGATCGTGGTTAGTACCAGTCAGTGCAACGGACGTCAGCAGGTCGAAACTGACCTGGCCGTCTGGTGCTGGATACTCCATTGGCTTGCACTCCTCGGCTGATCTCAACAAGGTGTGATCAGCAGCTACAGAAGCAGTCATGCAAACATCGTGCAAGCAGAAGTCATTTAAATCAACAAACAAAACAGTAAACATACCGGTAATGCAACGTCTAACGTGCACTATAGAATCACCATCCACGTTATTAGCAGACTCAAATGAAGAACAGACACAGTAATACTTTCAAGTGTCACCTGAACACTGTCACTGACTATGACATGCCTGTGTAGTGAAAACAATGATATCTATGGTGGCTCAGTAGAGAATATGATGGCAAAACAACAAAAGGAGACAGGACGTTGGATGAGAAAACCAACAGAAGTTGGTTATCTCACCAGACATCCTGTTTAATGGGTATTTTCCAAGTGAAACTCGATCAGCCGCTTCACCCTCGGGCCCTTGGCTTTTATTCTTCTGCATGTTCTGGAAGCCTCTATGGATTAACAGCACAGGCTTTTTATGGTCTGGATGTCCTTTCTGTCACCCAACCAACAGTGTCAAAGCACTGAAGGAAACACAAAGCATTGACCCCAACCAGTGGCCTGACCTCATCCTTTCTTCATTCATCGCCGGACTCCAGAAGGGGTCCGCAAAATTGATTTTTGACTTTCAGTTCGCTTCAGTACCCCAAAAACCGCGGAATCGGTTTGGTTCGTGATTCAGTTTGGAACTTTGGACTTTTGAATAGTTCAACGAACGACTGATGACGATATTCAGAGTAACATACCTGCCTGTCGTAGTGCTCGGCGTTTCATGACATGTTGCAGGTAAGCCTAAGTATAAAAACTGGAGTGAGAATGAATGCTACTGATGAGACTGGGCCGTGCACTGCAGTGCAATACGGGCTAATTATGCTTACGTGTGGTAGTCGAAAGATGGAATACCGACACGACAGAAAACTGATCCTACAAAACGCTGAATTACTCACGGTTCGGTTATTGGAAAACCGAAACCTAACCATCCGACAGTTTTCCGCAGACCCCTATCACAGACTTATTGATACACTTACCTACAGGCTCGACAGCTTCTGATAGGGAGACGATGACCTAGCTAGGCTCTGCACGGCACCCTCTTAAAGCTGACCACAGTAACTGTTTGGCTTATCCAATGGGTCGTGTGCCTGTCTGTGTGAGTCGTTGTGGTATTGTGGTTAAATCCTTAAATGGATCGAGTTGGTTTTTGGTGTGAGGGCTACCACAGAGGACATCTACTTCATACTAGATCAGGTCATGATCCAACCAGAGATGGGGTGTTGGACACAGAAAATTTTCAGCTCTCACTATGACATGGTAAAGTATTCCAGCAGCTGCTGAGCTCTTCTTATCTTTACCATAAGGTCACGACTTCAAAAGAACTGACATCTGGTTAAAAAATCTGTCAGTAGAAAAAAGAACCTTTGTCGGAGTGCATATGAAGCGTCCACGGCTCATGACCCTGCGTGAGATACCACACTGTACCGGTGTACAGCATTCCTCCATACATTCCAAGAGACGAGTTAAATGACGGACGAATGTTTCGCACTTTGTACATCTCCTTCCAAATCCAGGAGTCGCGGATGCGCTGTTCATAGCTCTCTGGGTTCAGTCCTATCAGATCACACAACAAAGACTATATGCAGTCTGCACACCAGCACCACTAGTACAATTAGTTGCAATTAGACAGTACACCTGCAAGTGCATCAATAATAAGTAATTTATTAAACCGTGCTTACTTCAACTGATGACACAAGGATCAGCTGTCGCTGACAAACCCCACGTGACGCACTGCATCACAATACATGTGCAAAAGTCGCCAATTTTCAGTTACCTCAGCCGCATTTAACCTACCAACCTGCACATAAAGCCTCCATTGGGGTGACTCCATTTGAGTTTTGTAGAGATTTTTGGCATCAGAAAAGTACAATCCCTGGGCTATCGTGTGGCATTGTCTGCATGAGCCTACGTTTTGCCATTTCAGTAGAACACCGACTTGTGACAGACGGATGGACAGACAGACACATGACGACAACTAATACCCGCCCTAGCTAGCATCGTGTGGTAAAAATCAGCCATGGTGCGTTAGTATATTTTTCAGTATCACGAAAGAAAGACAACAACTTACCACAACACTTGCAGGATCAACAGATGGTCAAGTGGCCACCAACAACACAGTACAGAAATAAACCAGCATGTTTTTAATACTGAATATATATGTAAACTAAATAAAACAAATGCAACTGCCTATGCTCAGAGCACCTTTTGTTGGGCTTCGCAGGCTGTCATCAGTAAGGACATCAAACACAGCTTCAGCAGCAAGCATCCCACTTTTCATTGCATTGTGTGTGCCTTTGATCTTGGCAACATTCATAAAGCCAGGACTGCAGCCCACCAGGCATCCACCAGGGAATGTCAACTTTGGCAAACACTAAACACACACGCAAACTATGCACATTCAAGTCCCACATTCATCAGAAATACTGGGCCCAGTGAAGTCTTGGTTCATGTTAAAACAATGCAAAAATTATTGTAAGTCAGTTAAGACGTGATGGAGTTACTGTTGAAATTAAACCTGCTACATTATCATGTGCACAATTTAGTGTCAACATGAGAAACTGATTGATTGACTGAGTAGGGTTTAATGTCCCACTAAACACATTATGGGTCATATCAGGGACGGGCTTTTACGGGTCAAATGACCCAACCGACAGTGTCAAAGCACTGAAGTAGTAGTCCTAAGGAACAAGCTTCAATCTCACCAGGTCCATCTCACCATGTTACAAACCTACACATGCATGCAATATACAATAAAACACATAATACATACAAAAATGAATCTAAGCATAGTGAAATGGGCCTAGCGAGACAAAACCTAATTCAGAGAACTGTTAGGTCTGTTCATGTGTGTGCATCTCACTGGGCACAATTGTTGCACACAATATTGCACAGAACAGACCTCATAATTTTCCCTCTTACCCTCCAGACAATCACCATTGCTCCGATGATGTCGATTTGAGGGAAGGGGGGTTTGTCAACACGAGAAACAGTACTGAATACATTCATCAGTGTACAGTATAGCACTAACGTTATCAGTATTCATGTTTCACTTTATCAAATGCAAAACTAACGAAATACATGGCTTCAAAAGTTAATCCTGAAATTTCACCAAAAAGTGTAACTGTCAATACAGTTCGTTAATTTCAACTATATACAGCAACTGGTGTTGGACTGCAAATGTAAAGGGTGCTGAATCCTCTCCCTCACGAGCCAGCTCACCACCACCAGAACCATTTTACGACCCTTTTTCCGGGACGACCCGGGTGAGCCAGTGCCAGAAGAGAACTTCTGGACCCTATGGTGCAAGGGAAGATTAACAGAGGCAAACACACCGACCATCCGACTGGGCGCCACTCCATCCGGACTAACCAGTGCCCACCTCCACCATCCCCCCCAATTTTTTACAGGCCGGTTGGCCTTCCTGCTGACCAACCAACAGTGTCAAAGCACTGAAGGCAACTCAGGAGTCAGCTCTTGGATCAAAAATGGTGAGGACAGCAGGTCATCTTCCCCGGTGCTTCAAGACTTCTTCAGTGCTTTGAAACTGTTGACTTTGATATGCGGCGCCTTAGAAGAACACTTACTTACTTATATGACCTGTAAAAACCTGCTCCCATTACCCAAAGGTTCTCCTTTGGGAGCAAGTCAAACTGGTTCAAGCCCAGAAAAGAAAAACAGATAGAAAAAACATTGATTAAGAGAAAGCATTCCAACAACACACTGAACACAGTACCTACAGCATATCAGCATAAGTAAACTGTTATTATGGAAATGAAATATTACCTGTACACCTCCTTCGTTCAGTGCTCGAGCTCCGTAACCAATTCGTTTTCCATTTCTCAACAGGGGCTCAATACTTGGATGATGTTTGAGCTTTTGCAGCTCTTGGAAAGGATTGACGTATGTGTTGGCATAGTCTAGCGCCACCTAGGAAACATCGGAAACTCACGGCTCACCCGCATGCTATATATTCAACAGGTCAAGTGTTGCTGTATCACAAAACTGTAACTCACATACAGTCTGAAATGCCGTAACAAACTCAGCAGAGCTACAACCAGCACATACTTCCAGTCCTCCAACACACCACAATGTCATTAACGCACAGTAAATGCATTACTTACTAGCAGTTAGAAAACGAAAGTGAAAACAGTGGCGTCGCTGTGAATTTTGTAGCATTTCAAATCATTATGTATTGCTGATCAACTGGTAAACTTTTGATATCCACGATTTCTAGCATATGTTCCAGATCACTTCCAGAATTGAATCACTTCTTCTCTGGTCCACAATCTACCTACTCTCCAAATTTCACAAAAGTCTGCCCACAATTTTTTTGAGTCATTGTGTACACAAACACACAAACTGACAGATGAATGGTGGTGAAAACAGAACCCCCACTAAAAGTGGCAGAGCTAGCAACTTTGAGTTCCTGTTTAGCCTTACTACTTTTCTGAAGTTATGCATATTCACACTAGGCTGGGTCTCCGAAAGGTCTTATAAAACTCAGCAGAGTAACACTAAGAACACTAATGAATATCCACCGCAAAATTTTTGCATGCTGGATGTCACTAATCATCAAACCAACAGTGGACAGCAGTAAAAGAATAAAAGACAGCATTCATTTGTCTTTTGAACATACTGAAAAATGTACTATTAACTGAGTTATTATTGGGGTACCGCATTTTCAGCAGTAAAGAGAGAAAGACAATGACTTACCACAAGACCAAGTGAAACCACAGACTGTCCACCACCAACATGGTATAAAAATGAACCACCATACATTCTGTAATCCTTACACAAACATCCAAATGCTAGTTTAAGCCGTGCTTATCAGCCATCATTTCAAAATATATTATATAATTTGGTTCACTATACTAAGCCTTCAGTGCTCTGATACCGTACTGTTGGTTGTGTATCAGGAACAGCATCCAGCCTGTAAGAAAGTTGAGTGATGAGGTGCTGGCGTGGTTATCTGTCGGGAGTCAGGGGCAAATAATTTGCATATAGTCCAGGTGATGCCACTGCCACCCTATCATTAAAATCCTGATTGGTTTAACCTTTCTGATGCCGGCTTACCCAGGTTGTCGTGGAAAAGAGGCAGGCTGTTAAGTGGGTGTCTGTCTGCTTCACTACACAAGATGAGGTAACATTTTTTAAAAAGTATTATCAGCCAGAAATGCAAAATGACCATCAAAGATAAAAACCATTCACGCAGCACAGACGTCAGCTTTCCTGGTCCTCTGCCAGACATGACCCGAAGTTACAAGCCAATGGACAAGAGACTACTGCATCACAGTGTGTCTATTTATCTGTCTTTTACTGTAAACAATAATGTACTGCTTACTGACAGAGACAAGAAAAGTTCTGCACAGTGGTACTCCAGCTTGCAGTAAAACTTACATCAATGTCATGCCAATCTCACGTCAAACCATTGTCAATACAAAGAAAGAAAATACAGATGCAAACCAAAATGCACAGACAGAACTGCATGAAAATTATCACAATAATGCAAATAAAATTACAGCCAATTTTACTTATTAGTCAATTCCAAAATGCAGTGACTGGTCAGCTAATGCTGGTAAAACTGCAACCAAGACACAGCAAGCACACAGACACACCAGTGGCCAGCCGACAGTGTGTTCAACACGACCAGGCCGATGCAATGCCGGATCCACTTCCCAGAGCTCCTTCAAGCCAATACCATACGACTGAGGTTCACAGTTCTCCCGCAGCTTGAACTGCCGGAACAACTGCTTTGCAAGACTTCCATGGCAGCCTTCAGCAAATACCGTACACCGTGCATGCAGTTCCATACCACGTGCAAATGAATCCTGTAAAGAACAATATCACACACAAGCCACATTAGCTTAACTTAGTGAAAAGTAAAAACTCACTGTTACTAAGATACTATGCCTTTCAAATGCCAGCAACAACTGTAACTACTGAATTATTACTCCAAAAGTGCTTTAATGCTGCTACTGATAAGATGAACAGTGAGGTCTGAAATGCAGCCATACAAAAAATAAGCTGTAATGCAGTACCACAATACTGTTATGAAAAATTACAAACTACACGTAAGTTTGTGTGATGAGGGGCTGGCAAGGAGCAAATGATTTGCATATGGTCCAGCTGATGCTAATGGCATCCCATCATCTCTTGCTTCGTTAAAATCCAGATTGGTTCAACCTTTCTAGTGCCAGTTTACCCGGGTTGTCCAGGCAAAGAGGCCGTTAAACAGGTGTCTGTCTGTCTTTACAGCTGAATGTCAAATTAAATATGCAGTATCTTTCAACCTATAACATGCAACTGAAATATGACACTGCAATATTACAATGCAGCCAAATGTTGACACAATTAAGCATTAGTTACATTATTATTGGTTCACTGCCAAGTAACCATTATTTTCGTAGTGTCTGTTGGTTTGTTTGTTTGTGCAGAGTTTTTCTCAGTCGTTTTTGATCCAATTTTGATCAAACTTGGACACATGTTATATGTCGTGCAGGGAAGGAAGGTTAAGTAGGCGTGAACAGCTGGTCGGGTAGTTACTAGTTGCACCCTCTCACAGCATGGCCTACTTTTTGGCTAACCTGGCTGGTACTTATGCAGTGACAGCCACTAGCTCTTCTTCAGCACTAGCCCTGGTGGACGCTTGTTCCATGTAGCCAGAGGTTAGCCACATCTATCTGCTTCAGACCACGTCGGCGCGGCTGGCACCTTGATGCTGCTAATCAAGATGACAGAACGGTCACAGTTTTTTTAGAGGACAATGTCGAACCCTCTATTTCCTGCCCAGGATTATCTCCCTGATCGTCATGTGCATAGGAATTATTATGAAATAAATCTTTAGTAGGCAGACGCGCCTTACCGTATCGAGGCTTGGATTGAACCTCCAAACAACGGCTACCGCGCACATCACGCTCTACCGGACATGGCGCCCAAGTGATTTATTCACTGGACTACATGGGCAGGTTATTATTACTATTAAATGTGTAAGAAGCTATGGAGATGGCGCAGATAACACCGTTGAGGAGAACTCTAGTGTTTTCTCCCTAATCTGAATGAGCTAGTAGCTGCCAGCAAGGGCATGCGGGCAGTAAAATTCTGCTACAGCAAAATACTCCAGTTCTTAACTGGCTTAACTGGGTGTGCCAGCTAACACAGGCTGTCCTGTGTAATGGCTGTAAAATGGTAGTAACAGTAGTAGTAGTAGTGGTACCATTAGACGTGTAACTTAGTATTAGAGCTTTATATTACCATCAACTCGTGTTGATTTTCATAGTGATGATTAACAGAAAATACACATCTGAGCACATTAATTCAAAATAACAAATATAATATTAAAAATGTCACAAAAAAGAAAATAAATTACAGATACAATACAGACCTTGGGAGATCCATCTTTATGTATACCAACATCATTTGTTGCAATGCCTTTTACACTGCCATCATCATGGTACAGGATCTAAAACAGCATAGTCAGAAGTTCCAAATAAAAAATGTACTGGTGCTGATATCAATGTGTTGAATGGTGTTCTGTAAGCATTTGAAAATGATCAACAGATACTGTTACACTCCGTTAGCAGTTTCTTGACCTCTTCCAGATAGTCCATGGCTCCCACACAGATGTGTTCGCATTGACTAATGACTATCCACATAGTCTTTAGCACTCATTCTCCAATACTAACGGCTCTATCAACTTTGCACCATTACTGATATTTCATCGATCAACATCTTCAATCAGAGAACAAATCAACCTGCTGCTAGACTGAACTGAAGTGTAGTGTTTCTGCTAGTGAACATCATCAGGCATGTGCAGCCCAAACACTGACCTCACTGGCTGCATAGCCCGGATACACCTCAACACCAAGTGCCTCTGCCTGCTCACCAAGCCACTGCACCACATGTCCAAGACGGACTATATAATTGCCCGTGTTGTGAAATGGTAAACCTGAAAAGCAACAAAACACTAATCATAAATGTGAAGTCATAAATTAAAACTGTAAGTCTAATAACACACATTTGTTGTTCTCAGCTATACATTACTTTCACTTACCAATCCTTTGAGATAGAGAGACGGTGAAGGTAACACCGTTGAGGAGAACTCTAGCATCTTCTCCCTAATCTGAATGCGCTAGTTGCCTTCAGTGCTTTCACACTGTTGGTTGGGCGGCAGGAAGGGCATCCAGCCTGTAAAATAATGGGGGGGATGATGGAGGTGGGCACTGGTTAGTCTGGATGGAGTGGCACCCAGCTGGATTGTCAGTGTGTCTGCCTCTCTTAATGTTCCCTTGCACCATAAAGTCCAGAAGTTTACTTCTGGCACCGGCTCACCCGGATGGTCCCGGAAAATGGCCGTTAAATGGTTGTGGTGTGTGTGTGTGGTGGTACCAATCCTTTCATATTAACATAAACCATTGTAGGTTTTACAATCTTTACAGAAATGCAACACAACTTCAGTTGCTAGCTGTAACAACACAAAAATGATTTTAAAATATACCTCTGAATATTTTAGTTATCAATTCGTGTACAATAAACTGGTACCAGAAATCAGTCGAGTGTCAGACCAACTGGTACCAAAAACTGCTACTGATTGTCTGGTACTAGAAACCAGACTTCACTACAGAAGGCCAACAGGAAGCTGCACGCAATCTATCAAATGATGCCATTTCCAACAACCGGGAGTGATCCCAAACAACAGCTCAGCAGTTGCTGAGATGGGCGACCGTTTGGCCACAATAGACATGGGCCAAAAAGTGGGGGGGCTGCTGTGCCAGTTTCTGTGGGGGAACTGATTGATTGACTGAGTAGGGTTTAACGTCCCACTAAACATATTATAGGTCATATCGGGAACGGGTTTTTACGGGTCAAATGACCCGACAGTGTCAGAGCACTGAAGGAAGTAGAAGTCCTAAGGATAGGCTTCAATATCACCAGGTCCACCTCACCATGTTACAAACCTACACATGCATACAGTATACAATAATACACATAATACATGCAAAAATAAATCTAAGCACAGTGAAATGGGCCCAGTGAGACAAAACCCAA
>Ga0056135_10000305_pt1 | contig 14123 bp, 13 predicted proteins | sample WorMetG1aBELIZE1_FD_67481 | JGI IMG/M metagenome (GOLD analysis project Ga0056135, IMG submission 67481) | Marine gutless worms symbiont microbial communities from Max Planck institute for Marine Microbiology, Germany - Inanidrilus... ...
CTAACACAATGTGGACAGGGCCAAGGCCTACCTGCAGGCCAAGTTTCACCTTGATCCGTCCAACCTTTTGGCCACAATTCGCCAACATTACACACAGGACAGGAAAGACAGACAGACAACGGTGCGATAGCATAGGGTGAACCGTTTTATAAACAGTCGCCCAAAAATTGAGTGTTGAGGTACTATCGTAGTTGTCTGTCTGCCAATGATTTGCATATAGTCCAGCTGATGCCACTGCCACCTTATCATCTCTTGCTTCATTAAAATCCAGAATGGTTTAGCTTTTCTGATGCTGCCTTAACCAGGTTGTCCTGGAAAAGAGGCCTTTAAATGGGCATCTGTCTGGCGTACTCGTGAGGCTTTTTGTTGAAAAAAAAATACAATGTGGGCAAATGCCCAACGTGATGGCCGCCCTCTGTTCAACACTGCAAAGTTTGGCTGACGCCCACTACAAGACTGCCGTGCAGTAACGCTGCCAAGGCACGAAAGCCGTTGAAATGTGCTGGGGTGCCTCAAACTCGCCAACAGATCTCAGCCACTAGTAGGCCAAAGTTCACCATATTGTGGGGACGTGTGGGGGAGACATTGCTGTTTAACAAATTTTTTTCCGATTGTCAATACGTGCCTTAGTTGCGAAGATATAGCCAGACAAATTTGTGTGATGGTGCCCAGATGGCTAATTTTTGGCGATTTTTTGGGTCCTGTATTTCCAGTGAGTCGCGTACAGTACGTTTCAAACCTGCATCCTAAATTCACACTAAGGCCACACCATGAGTGGAAGTATGGTAGACATCCAATCTTTTCATTGGCTGAGATTAGGCGAGGAAAAAAAGAAGAGAGAAGAAGAAGAAGAAACCACAGGACCAAAATGTAATGTCCGCATCTGCTACGCAGGGCGGTCATAACAAATGGTACACGGACACATGACGCTGCATTATATTATGTGATTGCATTATACATAATGGAATTAGTACGGACTATGTTGCCTGTTTTGTAGCAGTGTATCGCTGTACTTGTAGGCAATAAAAGTGGAACCAGATCGTCGCGAACAGCAGACCTTCAAGAGAACCAAGCGACAAAAGGTTTTGTGCTGCTCTGCATGTTACGTGCAGTCTGTTTTAAACAGTTTGCTTTCCATTGAAGTTATTTGACTCCCTTTATTGTGCTCGGTTTGATGTGGAATGCTGCGGTGTGCTGAGATTTTGCAAGTGAATCCTTTTTCATGTGCACCCTGTAGTAGTTTTGCAAGAGAATTTATGAAACAGACTTTGTGTTCAACATGACACTGATGTAACTATTAGCTTTCTAGCAGGCGATTAGCAGATCTGTAGTCTCATATCGATGATATACATATCTATGTTAGTATAGTAAGCAAGCATCGTAATTGTGATTGTTCAGAGAAACCTACTAGTTTGTTTAGAAGTAGGTTGCAGATGGTTCAGTGCATGGTGTAGATTGAGGAAGTCATCTCGGCTGCTCCTATTCTTTGTTGCTGACACAGTTTCTTCTTATTTCAGATCTGTGAAGTCAGTAAATAGAAGTTCATGCAAATGACAGACGTTCAGTGACGTGATTGGTTGTTGATCTGCAGTAATTTACGTAGTCTGCTCTGATTGGTTAGTCAGCTAGTAGCTTGGTTGCTAAATGGTGTCCTGTCATTCTAATTGGCAGTTTTCAGTGGCGATCACTGCAAATGCCTTATGCTGCTAGTCATGAATCTAGGATATTTATATACAGGTCTGGGCATTATCGCTGCTGTAGGATATGGAGAAGCAGTCTGTTGGTTTCCAGCCATTCAGTCAGTCAGGTGCCGGTGAAGATTTAGAACTTCGAGCTGAGGTAACTTTGCTAGTTCTCAACAAGTCATGAATTCATTAAACGTTTTTGTTTATTGTGTGATGGCGAGTTTTAGTTAGTTTGCTCATTTGATGTTGCCAAAAGTATCCATTATGGAAAAGGTATAGTTTGTGAAACTTGTGGCTTTCACGTATTGGTACGTGATGTTGTGAAATGTCAGTTCTAGCACAAGTGTAGTTAGTTATAAATGTTTTGTTGGCATTGTAGGGTTCTCGTTCAAAGCAGAAGTACAACCTCTATGATAATTTTGTTGCTGCCTCAGATTCTCCAAGTAAGTTACAAATTGTGTTTTGTTTAGCAGAAATAATAGCAGAACTGCGGATTTTTTTTATACCTTTAGTTTGTTATCTGCATGCATCTTACATACATATTGTCAGAGTGTTGTCACTGTCTTCCTTCTTTCAGCAGTTGATTGGTAGCAGTAACAGTTGCCATGAGATGTGTGTAACTTCTACAGCAGTAATAATGATTGATTATTGCCAGTTATCATGGAAATTCTGATGGACAAAAAGTCAACAGACACTGCTAAACTGTTCAACATGACTAGGTCTTGTTTATTGTATACAGAAAGCACCTGTGTCACAAGACCATATTTAGCACATCGGTACAACAACAACCATTTTGTGGCCATTGTACGGGTCCACTTGTGTTAGCCAGCAACCACAGTTAAGAACTAGAGGATTTTGTTGGTGCAAAGCTTTACTGCCTGCATGCCCTTGCTGACAACAGCCAGCGCATTTGGATTAGGAAGAAGATGCTCGAGTTCTCAGTCGTGTTACCTACATTCTGTGTACTGTACCATATTTAGCATAATGGTAGTTGTGTAGTTAACAAATAAACATGGATTGGGTATCTCGTTGTGTAACATTGGAGCATTGTAACATGGGCCAGTTTCTTTCACACAGTTTGCAGCTGTAATATGACTAGCCTCTTCATTGTGAACAATTTTTAGGTCATTGCCAGGTGATAACCTAATGGGTTGGATCTCAGGTGTGTCCATCCATACGTCCATCCGTATGTCCACAAAGTTTTTCCGATTTCGATCTAATTTGGTGTGTGGGTAGACCTCGACCAGATATGCGGACCAGTATGACCTCAAGCTGATCCAAAGCCAAGGAGCTTATGACGTTCCAAAAATTGCACTTTTATAGGTCTATCTCCTCCGCCATTTTCGCGTGGAGCTCAAAACTGATGGTTGGTAGTGATAGTATAGGACCTGATCTACAGCACTTGTTGGAGCCCGATTTTCGAATTCCCTTCTAAGATGACACGAGTTCAAACTTCGCGGAATGTGGATATTTCACGAAATTTAAATGGCCATATTTTGGTTCTACTGAGTGAGACTACAGACACATGGTTAGGCAAGTTGGTAGTCCTACATGTATTGTGCATGCTGATGTGACCTTGACCAGATACAAGGTCAAGGTCACGGGGCTTTTGAACTTCCGAAACTTGCCAAAGCTGTGCATGCTGGTGGCGATGACCATCAGCCCCCTTGCTGGGCTTTCTGGTTAAAAGTTTTATATACTTGTTCTTGTTGCTGCACTTGTGGAGGAACAGTAAGTAGTTGTGACATGGTTGGCTGTTCAGAGTCTGGTGGCGGTGATCGGTTGGACCGGTGGTCAAGTCCACCTCAGCGCGGAAACACTGTCTATGTACATGGCCACGGCGTGTCGGAGGAGATATTACGACGAGCATTCGCCAAGATTGGTGGCATTCTAAACATCAGCATGGACACGAACCGAAAGTGGGTTTTGCAGCTAATAAAAGCTGCAAGCTTGACAAGTGATGGTTAAATTAGACTCCATAAGCTAACAGTCAAGAGTTGTAGCTGCTTTTAAAATCATTTAGCCAAAAAGGTCATTTTAGACAGACAGTATCTGTTTGCTATAAAGCAGTTGTATTAACTGTTGGAACCTTGCAGTTACACTGTATGAAGTCTAATTCTGCCTGCATTCTGTCAAGCTTTTATAACTGTGTAAGAAAAAATAAAGTAAGTAATATAATCCGTGAGACATCCAGTTTTCGACAGCAGCTAGCCAGGTACTTTTTGTACTTTACGTCCCACCTATGGCTTGCTACAACTTTGACACACATTGACAGATTTTAATACTTTTTGGCAGAAATGTTACCGATAAAGTAGGCAATCAAAAGATGCTTTAATATGCCACCTCAAGTACCCTGTTCTTCTGCACTACTTGGCAAAATGGGGAAACACGAAAATCACATTTTTCACTCAATTACTGTATTAGTCGAGAGCACTGCAGCAATTGGACTGTGCTGCATGCAGTGCGCTGTCTGCGTGAAAGAAAAATTGTCACCTGTGATGTGTCTGATAGTGTCTACATTTGTTGAGATAGTAACATATCATTACTACTGTCCATTGACTTTCACTCAGGCTTGACAGAGAACAACTCCCATCTTTTACACAGCGACCGACACCATGACAGACTTGGTTAACATAAAGCATGTGAGTAACAGACAGCAGGATCCTAGGTCCTGTCTGTTGCATCCAGTCGAACGTTTTGACAGTGAAGGGTGGTTCAGCTGTAACCAGGTGATAGTGTAATGTGTTTCTTGTGTTTTTGGTTAAAAAAAACATGCAGCATTTAAGTGAAAAGACGCAATTTTCTGGTTTCCTGTTTCCCCAGGTAGTGCAGAAGCACAGGTTAGGTGAGGTGGGATAAGAAAGTACATTTATTTTGATTGCCTGCTATCTTGATAACACTATGCCAGATATGATCATAATCAAACCGTGTATGTCAAGATTATAGCAATTCAAAGGTGGGACGTTTTTTTAGACACGGTGTATAGTTGTCACGTACATCTGTGTGTCTGTCTGTCCGTGGCTGCATGCGCACACTACTGTACAGTCCCTGATGTAACTTTGGGGAATGGTAGGGTAAGCCCCCTGGTAGTGCAGTATTAGGCCAATTTGCAATCAGTGCATGGGTTGCATTGCTACGGCAACATAATGCGAAATGTCAGCGAGTGCTTGTACTTGCTCTGTGCCTGGTTTTAAATTGTGAAAACTATGGATATTTTTAGTGCAGTGAGGACCACTATGTACTGGTAGTATTTTTTCTCCTTAAGCATCTGCTGCATTGTTTAGTTGATTCTAAAAATTGCTGCTATTTTATTTGTGTTTACTATTACGGGACCATTGAGGACCTAATTAAGGACCATCAACAATAGTCAGTCATTTGAACGATGTCATTCATTGCCTTTTGCAAGTTATATATCGGATTATAACTGACATTAAACAATGGTGGATGGTGGTAGTTTAAAATTTTTAAAAGTTGCCTATAATCATAATGAGTTTTGAAGTGTGTTCAAAGGTCAGTGCTACTCTCCAAAGCGACCCATTGTGTCCTTACTTATTCACAGATCAGTCATATCTATTTTAGCCATGTAAATTTGCCGCAATATGCAAATGAATACAACAGTGTTATATTGCATACTCAATAGCTAGTGTTTGTGAGTAATCACCTACAGTGCAAATTATTGAACACAAAGCACCTATGACGTATTCATGTGAGTGGGCTCTGATAGCTTGCCCCTGGGATCACCATCGGTGCAGCTTTTTGCATATTGCCGTTGTTGTTACAGCTGTGGATTTGTCATGTTTGAAAACATGGACCTTGCTGATCGTGCAATCTCTGAGGTGTGTTAGTCAGTTCAATTCTGTTATTTTAGTGATTCAAGTAGAGAGTTGGTGCAATGTGTGTGTGTCTGTGTGTCCCGACAACTTTCGAATAAATAACCTTTGACCTAGATATTTGCCATGCTGGTTCACCTTGACCCAGTCTAAAAATGTTTCTTTTTTATCTATGAATGCACGTTACAACATGATGTATTTTATGGTTGCATGTTACGATGTGATGTATTTTTAGTTGTTTGTCGAGCTGTATGTGCTGAAGTGGTCAATGTGACCTCAATTGAGTGTTTTCTAGTCTTTATCGTGTATTTATATTAGTGTACCAGTTTCACAGTGTTGAACTGTGTGGGTTTAAGTTATTACACCTATATTGCTAACTGGAAATGAACCACACACAAAGAGCTATGTTAACGACAATTTTCCAGTTGACTTTGGCTAGACCATAATGGTTCAAAATGTCGTCAACAAAATGTTTGGAGAGTGCTAAAGTGGGAATTTTTAATGGCCCGTTGCCCTTGCTGATTTCTAACCAGCAGTTTCAAAACGGAGAAAGTGACCTTCATAGAACTGAACGATCAGTACCATCACTGTACTACTATCAACTTTGTTCGCTACTCAGTTCATGCATATTATGCTTCATTCAGTGAGATATCTACTGCAGTCCTTGTTTCTTCTGGGGTTTCCGTATGAGTGTGGTTTTGAGAGTTTCGCGTCACGCGTTGGTCTCTCGTCATGTGAAGTGTGTTATTTTGTGCAGATGAACGGCTGCGTAGTGTCCGGCGTTCAGCTCAAAGTGTCCGTTGCGCGACGTCAACCGACACTGGAGTCAGTCACAGCGTCTGCTAACACCGCTGCTGCCGATAATTCCAGTGCATCGTGGTCGTCCATCGGTATGTGTCATTCTGTTTCATCTCGAAGTCTGAAAACCCAGTGGTTAAACTGGACAACTCATACTATTACTTGTCCTAACTCTCTGCCTTCGAAAAAGTCAGCCAGCACTATCTGCACACACATCTACTGCTTCCTTTCAGTCTTTCCAGTGTTCTGAATGGCCAGCACTCATATTTGTGCTTCTATTTTTTACATTAACAGTATTTACGAGCATTTTATATGCATTTCTAGCACTGGAAGTAATAATCATCCAGTCATTAATGTCATCTGAACGTTCTTCTATATGCTTAGGATGGGCATCCTTTACTTAACCCATATGTGGTTTCTCTGTTAGTTGTCAGTAATAACCATAGTGTAGTGATGTAGCTGAAACCCACACATCGGCATGCAGTACAGTTTCTGACTTGCATGTGGTAAGCATGTTAAATTTGGCAGTGTTGTTTTATGCGTTGAAAATAGCAGCCAAGATGAACAATGCGTGATTATGTGTGTGCAGCTGCAAGTAGCTCACAGAAAGGTAGCCACCAAGAAACTCGCGAGATGGTCATGTACGACGATGACGATATCTTCTGACGTTGGTCGTGTTCGAGGCTGCTTGCTAGTGAAACAACGCCACAAAGCTGTGTGGTTGTTGTTTGATAGCACACATCATCACGTGAAACACAACAGTTGGTCATGTCGATCGTTTAGTCTGAACCGGATACTGTTCATCATATGGCCGGAACACAGACAATGTGTGCGTCAGATGCGGTGGAGACCTGTTTTTGCAAAAACGTGAATATCAGTTTGCCAACACACTGGTGTGGTTATTCTTCAGAAACACGTCATTATTACACAACAGCGCCACCTCTGTATGGTAACAGTTGCAGCCACTCGTTTGCTGTTGTGAGGAAACATGCATGGAGTGACAACCTGTCAACACAGACACTGCAAGCCACTCAGTTATTACACTGCTGTCATTTAAGCATTCTCCGAAGACTGCAGAGTTTATCTTTTTACACAAGTCTCGTTACATTTTGCGTGAGTCGTAGATGACGCAAAGTGTATTGTGGTCACCCGCGTCTGTGTGTCTGTCTGTCCACGGCCGTATGCCCGCACTGTTGCACGGACCCGAATGTAACTTGGGGGAGTCGTAGGGGCTGCCCCCTAGTTGTGCACTATTGGGCGGATTTGCAATCGGTGCATGGGTTGCGTTGCTATGGCAACATGACGCGAACCCTAGTTACAAGCTTGCGTCCATCCAGTGATATGACGACATAGTGCGAACGCTCTGCGGGGTGTGCGTGCGCTGCTGGCCCGTGACCAGCGGGTGACGGGGCGTTCTCAAAATTGCACGTAGTATATTGGAAGCAGGCGTGGCTGGCTGGCTGGTAACTGGCCATCGACGGGGGGGCGTTCTCAACATTACTGCGGCGTCCTGGACTGCGGGCTTCCAATGGTGGCGTTCTGGCGACATAAAGCGAACGCAAAATATTACAGAGTACGTTTATACTCGCTCTATGTCTAGTTAACAGGTTATGGATGATGTATGACTAGAATATTTTTAGTCCATTAATCACCGGCCTTTAGTTAATTAATCGTTGACTGAAATCACCTATAATGTGAATCAACTTGGACTTCTGCTGTCATCGCTGATCACCCGCCCACCAGAAGAACCCTTAACAGTGACCGTCCTATTTGTCCATGACTTTAGAGACTCTTTGTGCTGCCCATGACAGGGCTGGGCAAATCACTCACTCTACAGCCAATCACCAGAAAACAAATTTCGATAAGCAAGTCACAGGTCCACCTTTTTGCCACTGACCAACTAGTTGGGCTTTATTGGCCCAGACTTCCACTTAGACTGCGCCACCAAAAATTGCAAAGGCTGTGGTTGGGATCATGGAAAATTCTGTCTTTCCGAACACAGACAGTTGATTCAGCGTTACACCACCAAACGTAAAATAATGCAGCATATTTATGCAGAAAGAATTAAAATTCACACTAGGGTGGTAGTGTGAGAAGCAAGCATTAACTTAAAACATTTATATAACCCCCAATCCTTCAACTCATATGCTCAGTTGGTTAATTGATTATCAAGTTTAGTTGGCTATTGTTGCGGGAAAAATTAGTGGATTAATTGATCCCTATGACTGATATATTTTGTGTGTAACTGTGCATTATTTCCAGGCCGAACGGCATGCAAGGCGACCAAACCTGGCTTCAGTTTTATCTGTATTTTGTGTTATGATATTTTCCAGTTTATTGGTGCATGTCTGTTATGTTTAGTTTCTTCAGTATGATGCTTAGCCATTTGCTGGGAAGAACGTGTTTGAAATGGCCTCTTTTTGTGTCAAGTGAGATGTAAAACCTACACTTGCTGTATGGTGTGTGATGTACTGTGTGACTGTCATGAAACACTGCAGCAACGTTTTTTTCTGACAGCATTTACCATGTTTTGGAATCAAATGGTAAATTTTTTGTAGACACACGTACTGCAATAAAACAGTGAATGCTGAAAAGTTGCAGTGTGTGTAACAGTTCCACTGCCTTGTTGTTTATTTGCATGATTAGTCTGATCAATCTGCAATTTGCATACCATATTAATCCTAAAAACCTGTTATACTTGGAACTAGGTTCAGAACAAAAGGCTGGCATTAGTATTTATAATAAAAAATCTTCACATATGTGCAACTAATTACATTTCGTGTGACTCATAGACGATGCGAAATGTATAGTGGTCACGCACGTCTGTCCGTGGTCACACGCCGAAACTACTGCATGGACCCGGATGTAACTTAGTTGGTCCAGTCACAGCAGGTATGCAGATTACTAAGCTGATCAACAGGTTTTTGGGCTACCATTTGTAGAACGGTTCGCCCTATGCTATCGGACCACTGTCTGTCTGTCCTGTCTAACATTGGTGTATTGTGGCTAAACGGCTGGATGGATCAAGATGCTACTTGGTATGGACGTAGGCCTCGGCCCAGGCCACATTGTGCTAGATGGGGACCCAGCTCCCCTCTCCAAAAAATGGGGCACAGCCCTTGCCCCAATTTTTGGCCCATGTTTGTTGCGGCCAAATGGCTGGATGGATCAAGATGCCACTTGGTATGAAGATAGGCTTGGCCCATGCCGCCACATTGTGTTACATGGGTACCCAGCTGCACCCTTCCAAAAGGGGCACACATCCTAATTTTTGGCCCATGTCTATTGTGGCCAAATGGTCGCCCATCTCAGATAATGCTGAGCACTTGTTCATATGTAGATGTAGTTGACAGTCCGGTATTTAACTAGATAGTGTGGCTTGTTTAATTAGTTCAATTACAGTGTCATCACTAAGTCCGAAACTGCTTAGGATCTCCATTGTGCAGCCTGCACTGCAGTTGCCATGAATCACCACAAGTCTTACAGATAAGACAGCTGAACTGGTCCAATGAAGAATGCTGTGATCATGCAACAGAAACAATCCAGTGAAAAACCCATTCATATGGATAGCAACAACTTGCTTAAATTCACATAACTGTTCTTTTCATAGACAACCCGAAACATCAAGTGGTTTATTAGGACAACTTTCAGAAACGTGTGTCAGGTGCTTTGCTATGCACAAATATCTACACTGTTCTGCTCACAGCTACAGTCAGAAAACATGCAATATTCGCATGCCAGGCAGCCAGCATTTAAATACGCCCTATAATTATGATACGGTTCCGAGAAAAACACGGTTCTTGAAACAGATGACTGAAAAAACTAAGGGACTTTTGTGTTTTTCAAGGACCAAAATTATAAGCATGAAAGAAGATAGCAGACTCGCTGTAAAAGAAGTTATAAAACAATATGTACTCATCAATACTGTAAAACAGCCGTCATCAGTGTAATCTGGATTCACGGCCAAATATGTCTGCTGTAAGATGTAGCAGCAGTACCAAAATGCAGCTGATCAATGTCAAAATGCCAATTTCAACGACTGCAGCTCATAATTCAAGGACTTTTCAAGTACTTCTTAAGGGCCCTGAACTTTTAATACTGAATTCAAGCATTTTCAATGATTTCTCAAGCAAGCCATGAACCCGACAAAAGTACACAGATGGAAAGTTGAGATAACAGAAAAATCCTATGCACACAAGCTAGCTAACTGCGGTGGCACAAGTACAATTACTCAACACCAATATCAACCATCATGACTCTTTGTCTGTTCAACACTGTAAATGCAGTTTAACAGATGTCACCAAGATACGCACAGATATGTACATGCTTCAGTGAAACACCTCACATGGACATTTACATAGAAGCAAAAAGGATAGCTTCTAGTGTAATGTACTCAGTTGTTCAATGTGGGAACGTTACAGCAAGTGTGTATATTGAATAAAGGAAACCAGATCATAAAATTATTACCACCTATAACAGATGAGACTACGGTTTCGAATTTAACACTAATGTGTCATTTATACTGCTGTTTTTAACCAAACTTCCCTGTATTGGACATCTATCCATGAAGTTTACAAATAATACTTCACTTTTTCTGTACATGACTGCACACTAAATGGTTAAGTTTAACGTAACAGATGAAAATGTACGGTTTCGTAGAACGTCGCTCACAGTTTAACAAATAAGTGCGCTGTGCATCCCTAGCTATGCTGCGCTGGCGGCGTTCATCGTTTGCTGTTGGCGTAGCTGACGCTCGTTGTACTGTGGGTCATTGACCGAGTCTTGAAGTTGGCAGCTGCCTGGAACTGCAGCTCATATGCCAGCGGGTGGACTTTGAATCCATACAAGCTGCAGCAACCAACATCACCCAACTCAACAAGTACTCAGCAGTCGTAAGGCAGTCGGAAAATAAAACTACACAATGGCATGGAATTTTGATGTACACGCTGTATGGCTATACCTACCTCGGTTTTAATGGCCATTTTCCAGGTGAACCTGGGTCATCCACTTACCACCTGGTTTTCTTCCTCCACTTGTTCCAGTCATGACATCTTTCCATATTTGGGCATATTGCACACATGGGTGATGACACAGATGCCAAGATGATTCTAATGGCTCCCCCACCAGATAACTGGAAGAGACCACCAGAGTGTCCTCATATCACATGGCTGAACACTGTCCAGTGCGATCAGAGAGCCTACAACCTCACACTGAACGAAGCAGACGACCTGGCTCCGAACTGCCCTCTGTGGAGGCTGATCTCTACGTATGGCACTACGCACTTCTAGTGGTGCATGCCAGAAAAGAAGAAGAAGACTTGTTCCAGAACTGAACCTTTGGTCCTAAGTGGCATAGTTCTTCGTAGGTTGGATGTAGGACTACTGCCAAGGCCTATTAAGTCATTAACAGCATCAGCAATGGCTTGTGGCAAAAACTACTCCCACGAATCTGAAACTCCCACCTTACTAATGGTCACTACCAACCACTTTAGTGGTGCAGGTACAGCATTTGGTTGGGTCCATGTGTCCAAGCAATAACTTTCGAACTAAACAACCGTTAACCCAGACGCCTGGCATGCTGATTTATCTTATTCTTGACCCTATCTGCATTAAGTTGAAATGTCAAGGTCACAAGTCAAAGTTCATGGGATAAAAATGTTCATTTTTTGCAGCAGTTGATTGAAAGGTCAATGGGAAGTTAGGAAAACAACTTGCAGTGCAGTGCTGACCATGGCTAAAAACTGTAAATAAGTAACAGCCAAGTAAACACATAAAAAGTGGTCGGTGCAACTCACGTAAGAGATTCCTGGCACAGCAAGTTCAAATAGGGATATGATATTAAAAGGCATCTTTTCCAGATGAACTTACCTTTTCCTACACTGTGTCTCAAAAAAACGTCCCACCTTTACAACTTGTTATAATTTTTACATACACAGTTCGATTGCGACAATTTCTGGCATAAGTGTTGCCGAGAAAGTAGGCAATCAAAATGTACTTTATTTTCCCACCACACCTAACTAGTGCTTCTGCACTACCTGGGGAAACAGAAACCCCGGAAATTGCGTCTTTTCACTTAAATACTGCATGCTTTTGGACGAAAGAACACGAAACACAGTTTAAAATATCGCCTGGTCAGAGATGAACCACCTTCACTGTCAAAACGATAGACTGGGTGCACCAGACAGGACCTAGGAAGACAGCATAGCATCCTGCTGCGTGTTACCCACATGCTCTGTGTTAGCCATGTTTGTCACGCTGTCAGTCGCTGTGTAAAAGATGGGAGTTGTTCTTCGTCAAGCCTGGAGTAAAAGTCAATGGACAGTATTAATGGGATATCTTACAATCTCAACAAATGTTAGACGCTATCAAACACATCACAGATGACAAATTTTTCTTTCAGGAAGATAGCACAGAGGTGCATTTTGCGTGTAACACAATCCAGTTGAGTGAACTGTGATTTTCGTGTTTCTGCGTTTTGCCAGGTAGTGCAGAAGCACAAGTTATTTGAGGTGGCACAGTAAAGCATCTTTTGATTTCCTACTTTATCGGTAACATTTCTGCCAAAAAATATCAAAATCCATTCATGTGTGTCAAAGTTATAGCAAGCCAAAGGGGGACGTTTTTTTTGAGACACGGTGTATTTCTCACCAATATTTCGCAATAAGTCAACGATATCTGGACCTCGGACTTTGGTGCTATCACATCAACCATATTTCTGCACTGCTGCTCATTATTAATGTCTGACCGTGCAGTGAACTGGTTCGCAGGACGCTTCGGTCTGTACTCCGGGTGAACCATGAACAGCATGTGTGGAAACCCAGTGCCAAAGTATGCGCCGTCCGTGTGGTGATGTCTCGATGACTTTGGCAGGTAGACGTCCTGACACTTTGGGCAATACAACTTCACCATTGCCTCTCCGGGAACATCCGACAAACCTATACACATACGATACAGTGTTAGCCATGCTGTGCCACAGTAATCAATGGGATGCATACCATCTGTTACCACTTACAAGATGTACTAAAATTCTTACTTTAATTTTAAAATCAAGCAGCCGATTTTTACATGCTTAATATGATGTGCTCAGTTCGAAATTCCACTTCCTTTGCGCAAAACCACATGATGACTGCAATACGACCATTCTGCAAGACAGATTGCTGCACAGCTTCACAAAGACTACAGTTGTATTTGCTTCTGTTTAATTTCCAGCATGAATGATTATGTATGATTGTCTAATCCAGCCCACATGCTGAATTTTCATTCTAATTAAATTTCGCGTGACTTGTAGATGACGTGAAATGTGTTGTGGTCACCCGCGTCTGTGTGTGTCTGTCCGCAGCTGCATCCCTACACTATTGCATGGACCTGGATGTAACTTGGAGGAGTGGTAGGGGATGCCCCCTAGTTGTGCACTATTGAGCGGATTTGCAATCGGGGAACGGGTTGTGTTGCTATGGCAACATAACGTGAACACGAAATGTTAGCGAGTACACGCTTGTACTCGGTCTATGCCTAGTTAGTTTTATTAGTTAAGAAGCAACTCAACTGCCACAATTGTCAATATGACGACTGCTGCACTTTTGGTGCCTTTTCCAACTATACACCATATACATTAGAGCTAACACAGGGGTTCCCAACCAGGCAGAATCCCCTAAGGGGAAATTTCAGGGTGGGAATTGTAACCACAAATTGGCAGAGTGAGTGAGTGAGTAGGGTTTAACGTCCCACTAAACACATTATAGGTCATTTCGGGGACGGTTTTTGCGGGTCAAATGACCCAACCAACAGTGTCAAAGCACTGAAGGAAGTAG
>Ga0056135_10000307_pt1 | contig 13938 bp, 9 predicted proteins | sample WorMetG1aBELIZE1_FD_67481 | JGI IMG/M metagenome (GOLD analysis project Ga0056135, IMG submission 67481) | Marine gutless worms symbiont microbial communities from Max Planck institute for Marine Microbiology, Germany - Inanidrilus... ...
AGCCCCCACTTTTTGGCCCATGTCTATTGTGACCAAACGGCTGGATCGACCAAGATGCCATTTGGTACGGATGTAGGCCTCAACCCAGGCCCAAAACGGGCAGAGCGCCCGCCCCAATGTTCGGCCCACGTGTGTTGTGGCCAAATGACATGGATCATGGATGGATCAAGATGCCACTTGGTACGGAGGTAGGCCTCGGCCCAGGCCACATTGTGTTAGATGCAGGACTGAGTCACTCAGCCCATCCCTCAAAAGGGGGTACAGCCCGCATTTTCGGTCCATATGTCTGTTGTGGCCAAACGGATCGATCAAGACGCCAGTTGGCACAGAGACAGGCTTCGGCCCAGGCCACATTGTGTTAGATGGGGACGCAGCTCCCCTCCCAAAAGGGGCACAGCCTGTGCCTCCTTTGGGGAGGGGCAGCCCTCCCCAATTTTCGGCACATGTCTCATTTGACCAAACGGCTGGATGGACCAAAATGCCACTTGGTACGAAGGTAGGCCTCGTCCCAGGCCACATTGTGTTACATGGGGACCCAGCTCCCCCTTCGAAAAGGGGCACAGCCCCCACCCCCAGTTTTAGGCTCCTGTCTATTGTGGCCAAACGGTTGCCCACCTGAGCTGCTGCTGAGCACTTTTCACTATTTTGAAAACAAGAACTCATCAGGAGATGAGATAGCGAACGAGAACTTTTACGCAGTGCGCCCCGAAGCTACCCGAATTCGCTGAAATAACGCAAAAATAATGCCATTACGCTGTTCAAGGTCATTCAAAGTCACCGATTTTGGTACCAATCGAAAGCTCATATACGATTTCCTATTAGTGATTAATAGTAACTTATCTCCTATCTTGCACCGTTTCCGAGATATAGCCGTCGATAGGTCCGAAATCGCTATACTTGGCCCTCTTGTGTTTAACTCCCCCGGCAGAGGGGTTCCCCTGGGACGATCTCCATGAAATTTTCAGTGGGTGTCAATGGATGGCCACGGTACCTAATGCCCTAGAAATATTGCCGAAAATTTGAACCGCCTGAGTAGGGCGCACGAACGTTACAGACGACAGACGGACGGGCGATAGCAGTTCACGTTCGCAATCGCTAATAAATGCTGGGTGCTCGCATCTTGTCGTCATTCCGCGCATCTCTAGTGCGGAAAGTCGTCCATTGCAGATGTGACGTAATGAGTGGATTGTTAATTTGTTTGGTGTAACGTTGCATTGTAGAGACAAAAATATACGTTTAATCCATGTTTTGTTATTGTTATCTTACGTCAGATACGGAAACGTAAAGAAAAATGTCTTTTCGAGGACGGTCTTTCAGACCAAGAGGTTTCAGTCGGCCGCCTAGGGGCGGCAGGGGTGGTCCACCAGTTGGCAGAGGCAACTTTAGGTTTCCCAGGCCACAGTCGTATGTAGGTCATCCTGCTACGTCTTCACGCAGTGATTATCCAGTAGGCGAACCGACAGTTTTTGAAACACGGGACAAGTTCCATAGAACGCGATCACCAGATGAAGAGGTGAATATCGTTTATTTTTATATTATTATTATTATTAAGGAGTGATGTAGCTTGCCATGCTTAGACTAACGGAATGCCAGATAAAAGATTGAGCTCTCCTGTACTTTTGCACCACAGTTTTCCAGCTGCCATGAATACTGCATACTTTCTTGTGATAGGGTTTGTAGGGTAAGTAGGTTAGTAGGGTAACTAGGGTTAGTATTAGAACTAGAAATGTGGGCCAGTGCTCAACGTGATGGCCGCCCTGCCGAATACGGGTGGCGTCCTCTGTTCAGCGCCACAGTTTGGCTGTGCAGTAACGCTGCCAAGACGTGAAACCCGTTGAAATTGCTGGGGTGCCCCAAACTAACGAAACGATCTCAGCCGCTAGTAGGCCGAAGTTTACCATATTGTAATGACGTGGGGGAGATATTGCTGCTTAACAAGTTTTTTTTTCCGATTGTCGATACGTGCCTTAGTTGCGAAGATATAACCCGACAGTTGTGCGATGGTGCGCAGATGGCAATTTTTGGCATAATTTTTGCGTCCTGTATTTCCAGCGAGCCGCGTGCAGCACATTTCAGACCTGCATTCTAAATTCGCACTAGGCCACACCATGTGTGGAAGTATAGTAGACATCCTATCTCTGACCGCTGAGATTAGGCGAGGAATAAAAAAAGAAGATAGAAAGAAACCACAGGGCAAAAATATAATGTCCGCATCTGCTACGCAGGGCGGCCATAATTAGGGTTAGTGTTAGGATTAGGGTTAGGTTTAGTTTCAGTTGTGCGAAAGTACAGGATAGCCAAAGATTGTTAAGTAAACTTCATGCTTATGGATTCGCGGTGTCTGTACACAGGGCTAGTCCTGCACATGCCCTACATTGGCTGGATATACACAGGGCCAGAAAAGACTAGTTATTCTATGCTGCACTACTCCCAGTTGGTTGGTTGGTTGGTTGGTTGGAGTTTAACATCCCTTTTCAGCACAAATACAGCTATATCAGAGACGAACTATTCCCAGTCTGTTCATAGCAATGAAACATGGCTGGTGAACAGTTTTGTGAAAAATATTGTGTTAGGGTTAGTTTTAGTGTTACAGTTAGAGTTAGCGATAGTGTTAGTGCTAGTGTTAGTTTCGCGGTGAACATGTTCGAAATCGCCGGCCCTGAGGTTCCGCTAGCCCTGTGCCTACATAACACCATAATGGGCTGTACACAGGCCTAGCCCTGTGTACAGCCCATTATGGTATATGCAGGGGTCATGCTAAAGTATGCAGGCGAGGTGGGCGACGGTCGATGACGGTTAGGCCCCATTGTGGTCGCGTGACCACCGCTAATTGGCTAATTGACATAATCGATGGCGCATATTTATAGCAGTTGGAATTGGCATTGAACACATAGGCCCATAATTCCACATGTACATACAGGGCTGTCAAAATATATAAAAGTATATTACTGAAATCAGGCGGCTAACCACCGTCATCGCCAGCCTCGCCTGCATAGTGCGCGACGACCCGCAGGCGATTACATAATTAGCACCTCTCATCTGCCTCCAAATCACCGCTGTCAGCCAGGGGCTAACGATCGTCAACCATCATCGAACGTCACCTGCGTCGTTGCCCGCCTCACCTGCATAGTTTGGCATGACCGGTATCTAGGCACACGGCTAGCCCTGTGCCTAGATACCGACAATGGCCATATACACTGTGTATTACGTTGTTCACATGGAATTGGTGGAAAATATTGGCGTGGATTGAAGACTGGTTAAATTGTTGCATGCAGAGAATTGTATTAAATGGACAGTGTTTTAAATGGATTTCCTTATTAAGTATCCCTTATTAAGTGGCATGTTACAATGTTCAGAAAAAGTTTAGTTTTAGATTGTCACTAGTATTTTCTGATAGATAGAAAATGCAAGCATTTTTGGTGCCAGCATCTTCTATCACATATTTCAGTCAGAAAATGAGAAATGAACTCACAACGCAAAACCGTGCCCCAGATGACATATTAACATCCGGTTCTACTGCAGGATTAAGTAGCGCATTGTTACTTACGTACTATCATAAGATATTTTGCAGTGACATTAAGGGTGTTGTTACTGCCACAAAATTACGAGTAAAAACAGTTAAGAATTAGGCCATAATTGTTGTATATTCTGGAAAACACAACATTAAGAATAATCCATAAGAATAAGATGTGAAAATGTTGTGAAAACGAATATACTGTTGCTCTTTGTTGGAATTTGTGAAAACTGCAGCAGTTGTGCCATCGTGTGAACACAATGGTAAGCTCTTTTGATCATTTACATGGATTAAATTGTGTTTCAGTGACGAACTAAAAGTAAACTCTTACCATGTCAAATTGTCATTTTCCAGAATTGATGCCAGTGTGCACATAGTGCGAAGGCCATTCATATAATTTTTTAAGTAGACGTCTTTACACGATACCAGTATCAGTAAATATAGTTTTTTAAAGATAGAGTTATTGATAAATGGAATCAACTGCGTGAAGATGTAGTAACTTGTACATCAGTAAACAGTTTTAAGAACAGGCTGGATTGTTTGATGCACAAGAGGGGGTTTATATAAGTCTGTAAAGGCTGTTTTCCCCTATCAAATCCTGTTAAATGTAAGCTGTAGCTTCAAGGACATAAAACAGTACAACATGGATCAAACCAGTGCATGAAAAAATGATAGTGCACAGATTACAGAGGTAGGCACATTGTTCCTTAAAACTTAAAAGGTGCAACAGCGCGTAAAATACGTCCACAAGCATTAGAGATTGTGTGCAATGCATGAACAGTTTCTTGGTTGGTGTGCTGATGTTATCGGCATCAGTAGAGTTAGGTTTGAGTTAGTATTAGGGTTAGTAGGGTTAGCATCTATCACCCAAGCAATCTGTAGTCAAAATGTCTGGCAACTTCTAGGTCTGAGGACCATAGTAGCTTGTGAATCGTTGTCAGCTACGCATTGTAACTTGTAAATCTTACTAGAGCAGTGCAACCCATGGCCACATGTCGCCAATTGCCATATCTCCATAAGCCAGCTATTGTCATTGTGACATCATTCTCATTATGACGTCTCACGCTGCCTCTGGCGCTCACAGTGCTTGCAGCCCCCGTTCTCATTATGACGTCAGTTGCTACTGAGCTGGCCACGCCCACCGTTACAGACATGTACAGACGTACTCCGCCCCTTCCTTTGCCACGTTTAATAAAGATGCCAGCTATTCAGTTGCAGTCAGCAGCCATGTTGCATTGCAGCAGTGGAACAAAAGAATAGCTCAGAAAAATTTGACGTACTGTGGGATATGCTGCCAGTGCTGGTCATGCAGAACTGATGAAATACAGTTATATTTAATAACGTAATGGAATGAGTATATGTTAAACTGAATCTGCCCCCTCAGCAGGCCTGGTGTACAAGCTGGTGTGAAGTTTTGAATACGAGCGAGAATGAAACAGTAGCCAGTGAGCAGTTATAGATATAAGCAGCAAGATGACGCCTGCAAACTCGGAGTCAACAGCACCTGGCATAGTTTTCGCAGTAAGTCTTGCTGAACTAGAATGTGGGTGGCCAAACGTGATGGCCGCCCTGCCGAATATAGGTGGAGCCCTCTGTTCAACGCCGCAAAGTTTGGCTGACACCCACTGCTGGACATGGTCCGTGCAGTAACGCTGCCAAGACATGAAAGCCGTTGAAATTAGATGGGGTGCTTCAAACTACTGGACCAATCTGAGCCGCTAGTAGGCCAAAGTTCACCATATTGTGGGGACATCTGCAGGAGATATCGATGCTTAACAAGGTTTTTTCCGATTGTCGATATGTGCCTTAGTTGCTAAGATATAGCCCAGCAAGGTTGTACGATGGTGCCCAGATGGTAAATTTTTGGCAAGTTTTGTGTACTGTTTTTACAGTGAGCTCGTGCAGCGCTTTTCCGACCTGCATCCTAAATTCGCACTAAGGCCACACCATGTGTGCAAGTATGGCAGACATCCAATCTGCGACGGCTGAGATTTGGCAAGGAAAAAAAGAAGAAGATAGAAGAAACCACAGGGCAAAAATATAATGGCCTGCTGTATTCCATAGGGCGGCCATAATGAGTGTCATGTTGGCAACAGTCGCAGTACCTGCTGTTTGACAGTGCTGTTTAGCCTAATCATTGAACTCGTGGGTGATATGCAGACATAAAAGATGTTTGTGTGTGTGTATGTATGTCAAATTCACATTCTGTGTTGGATGTACAATGTTGTGTGGCATCTGCCCAGAAATGACAAATTGCATAGTAGTAAAAGGCTGCTGGTGTTGGCAGTTTAGCATCATACCGTGCAGTGCAGCCTGTGGGTACACAAGCAGGATGTTCCTTTAATATCGTTAATATTGGAGCAGTTCATTAAATACATGTTCTGAGATGCTTGAACATTATGAGTACCGGTATTCGTGTGTGGCACATACCAGCCAGTAGCATTATATGGGCTGATGTAGTGTGTACTCACACCCTCATTTGCCCGATCTGCAGAACTCGGCAGCAGTTAAAAGAAGGTGAGTGGGGGTAACAGACTAACAGTGCATTCACATTATACTGAAGTAACCCTATGGGACCATTTGCTATCAGGTCAGTGTTCTCTGAATCTGGCAGGCAGGGAGTGAGGAATTGTATTGAAGAATACTGCACAGACTGCACTGAACAGTTGCAGATGGAGTTAGCATTAAGGCTAAGCAACCTTGTCTCACACCTCTGCCAGTCTGACATGCCTCTGAAACGTTCACCTGCACACATGCTGACTGACCCGTGTAGGTCTACAGATTCCAAATTAGCCTTCGGTCTCTCCAGTTGACTCCCATGTTACCCAAAATATCCAAGAACTTAACCCAATCTGTACAGTCGAATGCTTTTTCATAATCAACAAAACAAACATAAACCTTGTTAATGTACTCCAAGTTTCTCTCACATAACACCCACATCAGAGAAATAGCATCTCTAGTACCTCAGCCACTTTTAAACCGATACTGGTCTGGTCCTAAAAATAACTCGGCTTTCCTTTCCAGCCTACGAGCTAGTATCTTCAGTAAAATCTTTGAAGTATGTGGAATCACACTTGAGCTATGATGCTGAAATTCCGAGCTATGCGCTGCCACCGGAAAGATCCCATGTACGCCAGGGTTTTGTGACTGCAACATGGACTGATAGGACTGTTCGATGGACCGGCTAAGCTTTGGACCATCATCGTGGGCAAACCAGAAATGGCGCGCTCCCACCGTTCCCCCAACAGCATGCCCACTCCAAACATGCTAAGTGTAATTAGTGGCTGAGTTTTAGTTTTGATGATGTCCATTCCATGACTGGCTGCAGGACAACTTGAAATTTTGATCAAATTTTAACAAAGTGTTGTTTATAGATGTTCTGTTTTGTTGTTTGTACAGCAGTTTGGAACCAGAAGTTATGCAAGGGAATATGCTGATAACAGTGGCCCTTATAGTAGTGATAACAGCTCATATCATAATCACAGGAGCAGAACCATTGACTACGGTCATGGAGGGACAAAAACGATGTCGTCTTCAGAAGACGAGCGTGGCAGAACAGGTCCGTGGTCCAGAGATCAGTTTACTGAACAGAGGCAGTACAGCGCTGAGCGGCATCGTGCGGCAGATAAGCCAAAATTTACACCGTCAGAAGCAGATGTTGATCAGCCTTCAAAGGCAGTTGCTGTTGAGAAAGCAATTGAGATGGCACAGCGTACACGTGACATGATCTCAAAGCTTGGTTTCAAGCAAACATCAGAGAGTTCTTCGTCTTTTACGGACTCATCGCTGCAACCATCTGCTGGTTTTTCTCATCCGGAAGCACAGTCCTTGGAAACAAATGCCAGTACTGCTAAGGCTAGTACATCAGTTGAATCGACTGCTCTTAATAAAATTCGGCAAAACACCTCGCTGGTAAAGTATGCATTTAACTTGCCGGTCGATACTGGGAGCACGACTGAAAGTGCACCGTCTTTGCCACGTCGTGATGTTAACCCTTCATGGACTGGTGCTGAACAGAAGTATGGCAGTACTTTTGAAGCACCAGTACCACACCGTTCGCATGAATACATGAATTATGCAGTTGCAGATGTTCCAAGTTACGAAGACAATACGACTGTGTATTCACAGCAAAACACATGGGATACGGCACCGCAGGTTACACAGGAGCCAACGAAAACTGAATCCTGTGATCCAACAATTGCAAACATTCTGAAGTCAATAGGTTTCAACTTTGAGCTGTCGAACATGATGCGAGATAAAGCACGTAAAGAAAGTGCATCTTCTTCAGTGAATCAGAATAGCCCAACAGAGTCTTCATCACGTGCAAATAGAGTCCCTTCAATATATGAAGAACAAGCAAATAGATATCGTGCCGAACAGATGGCACATTACGAGACACCAAAGACGAATGACAGAGAATCTCCATACTCACGTGTTGCTGTTGAGAGCTCTACTAATAAGTCATCTGTTCACATAGTGCAGCAAAAGTATGATGATAAGCCATTCGCTGAAGATATCTTTAAAGAGTCTCCTGCTGCTGATTTTAAGTTGAAGTTCAAAGCATCAGATGCAAATGCAGACCAGAAATCTGGTGCCCTGTATGAGGATTTTTCAGACAGTGATGATGACTTCACAGCTACCGCAAAGGTGGAGGCAAATGTTGAGAGTAAACCAAACCCAGGAGTTGTGTCACAGAGCATACCTAACGCATCAGCATTTGGGAATGAAGGCATGCAGAAACAGATAAGTGCTAGTAAAACTGCTGATGATATAGACTGGGAGTTGAGTACGGAGCAGTTTATTCGCAAGCTGCAGCAGCCACGACAGCCGGAGCGAACTGTCACAGTTGTGCCAAAGTCTGAGTCAACAGGACGCAATGTAGCTGTGCCTCCGTTGCAGAGAGAACACGTTGATGGTGATACTTCAGAAATGCAGAGTGAGAACTTCAAGCTGTCAAAATCCTTTGTGCCGTTGGCAGAACTGAAAACCATTCGGAAGACAATCATTGTTTCAGACAGTAAGACAGAGTCAGGTGTGGGCAAGTCAGATTCCTCAAGTTTAGGAAAGAGTGTGAAGAACAGTTATGCAGGTTCCTTAAACCGTGAGAAAACACCAAAGTCACAGCAGCGGAGTGAAGGTCCATCAAAGTCCACTGATAGTAGTAATAAGAAAAAAAGATGGAGTGATGGTGATGAAAGGGATGATATGACAACCACCAGCAGTAAAATTGCAAAACTGGATACAAATTCTGCTGATGCTAGTAAAGAGAAACAAAAGAAGATAGATGCTCTACTAAGAGAGCTGGAAAACCTGAAACGTCAACAGAATATACTGATGAGGCGTAAAAAGCGTGAGAAAGACGCCCATAAGGACCCATTCCTGATGGAAAACAGCAAGCTGCAAGAGGAGATTTGCAACCAAATAGATAAGCTGAGAAAAGCAAGTCAGCAAAGTGGAGACAGTAGCAAAAGTCAGACTGCTGATCAGGTACTGTATACAGTTCTGTTAATATAGCTAGTATTCAGTATATTGGCTTTATGCATACTGTTCCAATGCATACATGCATTGTAACAGTATTTGATTCAGAATCACAGGTATTTAAGTTGTTACTAACTGCTGAGTCACCAAAGGCTTAGGAATGTGTTTTCTGTCCCATTCCTGAATTATCACACACACTCTGTGACTTGGCAGATTTGATGTCATTAGATGCTGATAGCCTTTGCCATACTGTGACCTTTTGTGACCTTTATAGTATCATGATGTCAAAGCATGTTAGTTGTCTGAAGTCATGGTGGCAACAGTAGCACTTTTTATCTATTTAAATTGGACATTGAAACAATGATAACCTTCGGAATGTTTTATGGTATTACATTGGTTCGGTCTATTTTATAGAATGGTTGCTTTGTTTACTTCATAAGGTGGTTGCATTCTCCCGAGTTCTTAAAGCCGTTGTTTGTATCTTGTAAAACCGTTGCAGTCTCGAATCAAAGATGAGCCTGAAACTGACAGGGGTTTGCGGGCACGATCTTTGAGCAAGTCTTCGAGAAATTTGTCGCCTGAAGGTTCAGACAGCAGGTATGCCTTGATACCGCGTTTGTTATATTGTTCCATAAATGGTGCAATCAGCCGCACTGTTGCTGTAGCAACTATCCAAATTGAGACCAGTCGCAACCATAGAGGTAATACATATTAGTGATGTCTGTTATCATGACATTGATGTTATAATGGGTGTAGGAGGTGACAGATGGCAACAGCTATGCTGCAGAGTCGTTGAGGGGATCATCCCTAATATCATTTTGGGGACAGCTATATCATGTATTCACTATGTTACACCAGTGGACCGTTGTTAGATACGGGTACAGCAAAGCACTGTGCCTTTATGTATTTACAGATTACTGATTGTATACGCCACTGGGTATGGAAGCTAGCATATTTGGTGACTGTACTAAGTCAGGATAAAGTGGGAGGGTTGCGGCAGCAGGGGCATCCGGCGTAAAAATGGGGGAATGATGGAGGTATGTCACCGAATTAGTCCGGATGGAGTGGCACCCATCTGGACTGTTGGTGTCTGCCTCTGTTATCTTCCTTTGTACCGTGAAGTCCAGAAGAAGATTTCTTCTGGCACTGGCTCACCCGGGTAGTCCCGGAAAAAGGGCAGTAAAGACAGTTGTGTGTATGTGTGATTTTATTACATGTAGTGCCGGCAAGCTGGAATAAAGGGATCATTGCGCTTTCCATCAGCAGTCTGGTAGTGCGTGATTCCAGTGAGTGAGTTTACCTGTTTGGGATCACTGTTGTTTATCTCTTTGAGTGTCACGACACCATTGGTTGGGTGTCATAAACGGCATCCGGACCATAAAAATCTGTGCAGTTATTCCCAGAGGTTCTGTTCTGGAACAGGTGGAGGCAGTTTCCTGGAAATCGCTGTGGTGATGTGGATGAATGGTTGCATCTGCATTGCTGTTCGTCACTGACTGACAAAAGACTGAGAATCTTAATCACATATTATGTAGTTAGAAACGGAACTATTGTAGTTGTGTAATAAGTGAACATGCCAGAGTTTCTGTGTATGTAACAGACAGTACAGGAGCAAGTTCAGTGTTCGTAATGCTGACACTGCCAATGACCGTCAGCCAAGAGTAAAGCGTATTGATGTGCGCTATGAGTACTTTGACGGTGGCAGCCATTTCTGTCGTTGTTGCAATTGTTTCTCGGTAAACATATTTGAGCACTGCCAGCATTTGATTTCATCCGCTCATCAGCAGGTAGATTGCACCGGCTTTATTTTCTTACAGTGTTTGCAGAATTATTGAGCAGATGATTCTACAACTTAGATGTATTTTGTTGACTTTATGGTAAAAGTTGTCCAAAGTTCAGCATGTGTTGAACCACGTGACCATCTGTGATCAACATCTTGGTTGTTCGTACGTGGAGTATTGATATAATCGTTGTTCTCATTGTCTTGTGCAAGTAGAACGTGGATCCATTTGACAAGCCGTGGTTGAAACTGGCAGCCAAAAGTCCTGTCAAGCCCACAGCACCTAGAGGCAGAGTTACTTCGGCTCGCATTCGAGGTTCGTTCTTATTATTGGTAATGGGTTTAGTAAGTGCAGTCAGTACTTTGCTGTTATTTTAAGTAGTATCAGAACACTGAAAGACTGTGATTTTAGATATTTGCTGGCATGACTTCGTCAGGAATGACGCAGTACGTCGAATGACTCAACAACCTCCACTTTCCTCCATTGTCAAGTCCCGCTGACTCTCACGTCACTCGAATGAATGAGGTGGCTGACGACAATCAAATTCTGTTTGCACAGCCGCCGGATAACTGGCGAAGACCCCCAGGGAAGCCACGCTGCACCTGGATTCGAAGTGTGTGCAACAACCTTTCCTCATTTGGCATGGTGATGCCAGAAGCCAGGGAGGCAGCTCCGAAGCGACCTTTCTGGTGGATGTTAACGAAGTTTAGCGCTATGTACCTATAGTGGAGCATGCTCATATTAGATTGGATTGGAGTTACTGTGTATTAGTCTATGTGACTTTTCGGCTTTTGTAAGCCACCGTATTTTCCAGTGTTACTAGGGACTGGTTCCTGCAAAAGAACCTTTTGGGATGACTGGAGCAGGATTTTATGAGGACAGACGCCCTTCCTCCCCCCCCAACCAACAGGATTCAGTTAACGTGCGAAAGTAGTTCTACACCGTGTCTCAAAAAACGTCCCACCTATGGTTTGCTATAACTTTGACACACATAAACAGATTTTGATATTTTTAGGCAGAAATGTTACCAATAAAGTAGGCAATCAAAAGATGCTTTAATATGCCACCTCAAATAACTTATGTTTCTGCACTACCTGGCAAAATGGGTAAACACGAAAATCACACTTTTTCACTCAAATGCTATATTAGTCGATGTGTGATGTGTTTGATAGTGTCTGTTCATCTGTCCTCATAAAACCCTGTTCATTTGTTGAGATAGTAAGATATTCCATTAACACTGTCCAATGACTTTCACTGAGGCTTGAGGAAGAACAACTCTCACCTTTTACACAGCGAACGACTCCGTGACAGACTTGGTTAACACAGAGCATGTGGGTAACAGACAGCAGGATTCTAGGTCCTGTCTGGTGCATCCAGTTGATCGTTTTAACAGTGAAGGGTGGTTCAATTGTAACCAGGTGATTTTAATGTGTTTTGTGTGTTTTTTTGGTAAAAAGCATGCAGCATTTAAGTGAAAAAATGGACTTTTCCGGTTTTCTGTTTCCCCAGGTAGTACAGAAGCACAAGTTAGGTGAGGTGGGAAAATAAAGTACATTTTCAGTGCCTACTATTTTGATTGCCTACTTTCTCGGTAACACTAGTGCCAAAAATCATTATGATCGACCCGTGTATGTCAAGATTATAACAAGTCAAAGATTGGACGTGTTTTTGAGACATGGTGGAGTTATTGTTAGTTGTTGCTGATACAAATTTACAACCATTGTTAGAATGGGTAAACTGTAAACGTTACAGTGTGGGCATGCAGTAAAGATGTGAGAAACAACTTGACAGTGTTTTCCTGATCAAGGCATTTATGACACTTACAGATGATTGTTATGGCATCTGTGGGATATGTAGCACATTGGCAGTACTGGAAACCAGGTATTCTAAGTTTAACGGACAGTCTTACCAGTGTAGCTGATTACCATCGCTTATTTTTTTATGAGAAAACAAAGGTTTGCACATAATCGAAATCCTGAATCTATTTACCCAAATTTTTGTGTATGACTTGCATGCTGCAGTAATACAGGCAGTTTGAACTCGTGCTTTAAAACGTTTGTTGTGTTATGCCGATGTGTGTGCATTTGCCAGGTGTGGAGTTTCTGATGTCCACACAGGCTTTCTACTGCAGTCTGTGCGATGTGTTCCTTGGCAGCTGTACTTGTGCAGAAACTCACTGCAAGTCAGATGAACACAATGAGAAATATGCTGTAAGTATTGTGCCATGTTTGTGCTATTTTAAAACATGATGAAACTAGAAATGTGGGCCAATGCCCAACGTGATGGACGCCCTGCCCTGTTCCATGCCGCAAAGTTTGGCTGACACCCACTACTAGAGTGCCGTGCAGTAACACTGCCAAGACGCGAAACCCGTTGAAATTTGCAGGGGTGCCCCAAACTAACGAAATGATCTCAGCCGCTAGTGGGCCGAAGTTCACCATATTGTGGGGACGTGGAGGAGATACTGCTGCTTAACAAGTTTTTTCCGATTGTCGATACATGCCTTAGTTGCAAAGATATAGCCGACAAAGTTGTGGGATGGTGCACAGGACGCAAAAAAATCGTCAAAATGGGAACTTTTGGCGATTTTTTGCGTCCTGTATTTTCAGCAAGCCGCGCGCAACACGTTTCAGACCTGCATTCTAAATTTGCACTAACGCCACACCGTGTGTGGTAGACATCCAATCTCCGACCACTGAGATTATGCGAGGAAAAAAAGAAGTAGAAGAAACCACAGGATGAAAATATAATGTCTGAGCTGTGATGATTGTCTAGAGCATAAGAGGGAAAATTATCAGTGTTCTGTGCTGTGTTCTATACGACAGTTGTGCAGTGAAACGCACACACGTGAGCAGTTCTTAAGGATAAGAGTGTTGGTTTAGGTTTAGTTTTTGTGCATTTGTTTAGGTTTAGCATTTTGTTTGTTTGTTTTCTGGTTTAGCTTAGACTATTTTGTTTGTGTGGTGTTTGCTTTTGTTGTGATAGGTTTAGTTTCTTCAGTACTATGCCAAGAGATTGGCTGGGAAGAACGTCTCCGAAATGGACCTATTTTGTGTCGAGCAAGTGTCGAGTGCCTTCAGTGCTTTGACACTGTTGGTTGGGCAGCAGGAAGGGCATCCGGCCTGTAAAAAATGGGGGATGGTGGAGGTGGGCACTGGTTAGTCC
>Ga0056135_10000309_pt1 | contig 13911 bp, 11 predicted proteins | sample WorMetG1aBELIZE1_FD_67481 | JGI IMG/M metagenome (GOLD analysis project Ga0056135, IMG submission 67481) | Marine gutless worms symbiont microbial communities from Max Planck institute for Marine Microbiology, Germany - Inanidrilus... ...
GCGTTACTGCACGGCACTCTAGTAGTGGGCGTCAGCCAAACTGCGGCGTTCAACAGAGGGCGCCACCTATATTCGGCAGGGCGGCCATCAGGCTGGGCATTGGCCCACATTCTAGTTAATGTTTACTATGTCTTTATAGCTTGAAGGTACGGAGACGGTGCAGGTAACACCGTTGAGGAGAAGTCTAGCGTCTTCTCCCTAATCTGAATGTGCGAGTTTCCTTCAGTGCTTTGACACTGTTGGTTGGACAGCAGGAAGGGCATCCAGCCTGTAAAAAATGAGGGCATGGTGGAGTTGGACACTGGCTAGTCCGGATGGAGTGGCGCACAGCCGGATTGTCTGTGTGTCTGCCTCTGTTAATCTTCCCTTGCGCCATAAGGTCCAGAAGTTCTCTTCTGGCACCGGTTCACCCCGGGTGGTCATGAAAAAATGGCCGTAAAATGGTTGTGGTGTGCTGGTCTTTATACTTAGGCTCATTTTATTGTTTTTATGTGTTTCATGTGTTCATTGTCTGTTTGTTTGTGTGTGCTGCATACTGTGCATATTCAATAAATAATTACAATCTGCTGTTGAGATGGCTTTGTGTTATATCGTTATCATAGAAAAACATCAATCTAACAAGAAGATATTTGGCGTGAAAGACTGGATTTATGTGGAGCTATTTTGGCATGTATGAATATGGCCACATGTTGTTTGGTCGTACAACGTGTTGTTAAGCTTAGGTGAGCTTTGGACTTCCGCTGTGTTTCTGTTCTGTGGAGATAAACAGGTAGTGGTGTTACAGAGCTGGCAAAAAGTCATCACGTCGTTCTTTCCATCAGTAGTTAGTGGTTTGTGAAAGGATGAGACAAGTGGGTGATCTTTCTTTGGTTTGGGTTACTGACGTGAGTACCGTTTGGTGCTCTGACAAGACCGACATTGTTGGTTGGGTCGTGGAAGGGCATCCGGTCTGTGAGAAAATGCAACCGTTGTCCTTGGGGTTCTGTTTTGGGACAAGTGGGGAAAGAAAATCAAGGGGCAACCAGCTAAACAGGCTCACCTGTGGAGATAATCCAGTTAGAAGTTATCCTCATCGTCATCGTTTATTACGCCAGAAGGCAGCACAGTACATTGAAACATAACTAAATGATAAGAACAGCTAAAACTACTATAAGAAGCCTCTTCGTGTAGCCATCTGTTATTAACTAACGATGCATTTCTTGCATCTGCATTATGTAACTTGACACTGTTTAGTGTTTACTTCTGAACAGGGGTTATTGGATACAGCTTACATTACAGTCAGTATGGTCTTTGTTTGTTCATGATCAGGACGACTTGAAGATGCAATTGCTGCCTATACTGAAGCCATCAAAAACAATCCATGTTCTGCATTGATGTATGCAAAACGAGCAAGGTCAGTGTGCCTAACGTGTTTTACTTACGTAAGGTTACCGATTACAGTATGATCCCATATCTTGCAAAAGAGAACCTGTTGGAATAATTAGAGCATGTTTTTAAAGGTGGTCGCCCTTCCTGTTGAGCGTTACCCAGCAGGAAGTATTAAAGATGATATGCAATGATTTTTTGGTTGTTAAAGTAAATTGCTGGTCATGTGTCTTTAATATAATCAAATGTATTTGAATATTGAGGAACATCAAACAATAAGAAAACTGTAGGAAAAAACGTCTGAAACTGCTCACCGATGATTTGTTTACTTTTCGCAAGTGATGACGTCATACCAGGAAAACACAACCAAACAGCCTATTGAGTGTTGAATATTGACAACCGATCGCGCAAAAACATGTACGCATACCGATAAACGTAGAAATGGGTTCTTAAAACATAAACGGGTAAAACACTTCTTATCGAATCTCAATAACAATGCAAACGAAACAAGTGCATCCTGATATGACGTCACGCATGACGATGATTTCCGAAGAATAGCTATACTAAAAAGATAACTAAACTTCTTCTTTTCGGCATTTTGCAGCGTAATTTATTGAAATTTATTACACAGACGGGTTTATATTGCAGTAAGCAGGTCAAAACTACTTTTTGACAATTCTGTGAAAAACTGTTGCATATCACCTTTAAGTCACTGGAGGAGGAAACTCAAAGTGAACCTCGCCCTGTGCTGATCCACCAATGCACTCACGCGGGAAGGCGTGCCACACCATTCATACTGGCAGCTTGATACCTGTCCTGTACCATGTAAGTACATTATATGATGTTGAGATATGCATACCAACCACATGGGCTGTCTGATTATCAACAAAGTTATCCGTGTATCACGAAATTGAAATTGCAGCATGGCAAGAAAATGGGCCGTTGTCAGTCACTATAGTGACGCGTGTAATTTTTTTGTGGGATCTTCATTGATGTCTGTGTTACAAATTGTTAGCTTATTCTGAAAAGAGAGCAAATGTTGAAAAATGGTCAGTATTTGTCAAAGTTATGGGCAAGGGTATAATACACAACACACAACAACCGTTTTATGGCCCTTTGTCTGGGACTACCCGTGTGAGCCGGTACCAGAAGAAACACTCACCCACCCACCGTCCTGATCATCCAATCTTTATCAGCTTCTTCCATCTACCACGATCTATAGCATCCTCCCTGTTCAAACTACGTGCTTGGCAATCTTTTTGCACAACCTCTCTCCGTATCCTCTTCGGTCTACCTCTTCATCTGGAGCCCTCGACCTCGTATTCCATACACTTCTTCACCCAATTATTGTCTTTTTTTCGCAACACATGCCCATACCATCGCAACCTGTTTTGCTGTAGTATCAATATTATATCATCTATTCCTAGTCTTTCTCTCAACTCCTTGCATGGAACTCTATCTTTTACCTTAACATTATACATTATGGGCAAGGGTATAACGACACTGTTATTTTGGCTTGCATTGACCACTGGTTAGTTTTTTTATGACACCCTGTGTATTGGTAAGGCCTGTAATATTTCTTAACATTGGTAAAATGTTCAGTAATATTCCAGTGAAACTGTTAGCTGTCAATTGCCTGTTGCAAATTTGTGTTACACATAAAGCATTTTCAGTTTTTATGTTAACCTCGTTGTTGGCCGATGGACTCGGGTAGACTGTGCTGGTTGTTGGCTAACAGCATTTACGTGAAGATGCAGAAACCGAATGCAGCAATCAGAGATTGCGACAAAGCGATAGAGATGAATCCGGATTCCGCTCAGCCGTACAAGTGGCGAGGCAAGGCTCACAGGTTGGTAGTGACGGAATAACACTTGGCAAAATGTGCAATTTACGGCAGCCTCTAACTTGTGTATTAACACTTGAAAGCTCTCACTTCTCACTCGAAGTTGCACTGACCATTTTAGCAACATTTTCCTCCCGTGACCTTGATCTTTGACCTATGACCTCGACTCCAAACTTGACCTACACAAACACACTAGACCAGTTGCTCCGTGTGGACCACTAAAGTTGTTGGTAATGGTTAACATTGCTTTGATAAATGTGTGATGCTTACGGCAGAAGTCAGTCTGATGCCAATAATGCTGCAAGTTGTGACGGTTCAGTTAGTCTGGTTTTGTTCAGTTCACATTGCAAGCAGGTAATAATAATAATAATAATAACTAGAATGTGGGCCACTGCCCAAGGTGATGGTCGCCCTGTCGAACATAGGTGGCGCCCTGTGCTGAACGCCACAAAGTTTGGCTCGCGCCCACTGCTCTAGTGCCGTGCAGTAACACTACCACAATACGAGATCGCATGACTTGGAGGATGCGAAGTGAATTTTGCACCTGGCAAAATTCCGTAACGGGGAAAGAACCCCCGAAAATGTATATGTAGTGTTGGTACACTACATATACATTTTCAGAGACGGCCAAACACCCTGCAGAGTTTGGTTGGCTTCTGTTGATCGACGTCACTGCAGTAACACTGCCAAGATGCGAAACACATTGAAATGTGCTGGGGTGCCCCAAACTACCAGACCATTCTCAGCCGCTAGTGGGCCGAAGTTCACCATATTGCGGGGACGTGTGGAGGAGATATTGCTGCTTAACAAGATTTTTTCGATTATGGATACGTGCCTTAGTTGCAAGATATAGCCCGACAAAGTTGTGCCATGGTGCCCAGATGGCAAATTTTTTTTACGATTTTTGCGTCCTGTATTTGCAGCGAGCCTCATGCAGCACGTTTCAGACCTGCATGTTAAATTCAGACTAAGGCCACACCATGTGTGCAAGTATGGCAGACATCCAATCTGCGACGGCTGAGATTAGGCGAGAAAAAAGGATAGAAGAAGAAACCACAGGATGAAAATATAATGGTCTGCCCTATTCCATAGGGCGACCGTAATAATACCATTGTTAGTGTTTGTGATGCTGATATCATGACCATAGTCAAAGAGTTCATCGGGTTTATTTGGTGAAAGCAGACTCAGTGCCAGGCGGACCAAGCCAATTCATTTGAGCCGTGAGTCTGTCTGTATGCTGGTACTGTTCACATCCACCATCGCCATTTACTATTATCACTTTGCTGGAATCTGATACTCATTTTACTCTCCCATGGAGGGTAAAAGGTTAAGTTAACCTAGACACTGCAGCAAGGATGTGCTGTTGTGATGTGGCCGTAAATAAAACAAGTGGTCAAAGTAATTTGACATAAGGCCGCATCGCCGCTGCACATTCGCCAGGTGGCGCCAATGTACAGCCCTTATATACAAAGCCAAAAATGGTTGCCATGGCAACGTCCCTAAGGTGCAGGGTATCGGCAGTATCTGCATTTTGTTGGCAGACATCTCAAATCCCCTCCGTAACCAATTGCCTAGTCGCTGTCGTTCACACAAAGCCAGTTAATAGCAATTTTCCAACGACAACAACCCTTAGACACTCCATCGGCTATGTCTTCATCGGATAGCTTGACCCCGAAAACCCACCCCTGGAATCAAACAGCGTGTCGCTAGCTATCATACAACCAAAGTTATAGCCCATAAAGCCACTTATAGCAAATGGCGTCCCAAAATTGGTTGCCATGGCAACATCCCTCAGCATCGCTGGACCCCCATCTGACTCATGATTCCTACGGCCCATCCAAGCCCACAACCCAAACAGCATCTCGATCGGTTCAGCTGTTTTTGCAGAGATGACTGCAGAGTGTCCCTGTACTTTACAATGGGATGCCCCTTTCACCCCTCCAAATTGCCCCTTCCCATGGGGTGATCTGGAGCCATATCTAATAATGGTTCCTTGGGCACACGTGAGTCCCCAACCCAAACGGCATCTCGATCGGTGCAGCCGTTTCTGCAGGGCTCACTAGTGTGACAGACAGACAGACAGACCGTGCTACTCGGTTGGTAACAATAGACCGCACCTTACGTTGCGGCCTAAAAATGGTTGTTGTTGTTGCTGCTGCTGCCATTATTCAGTAACAGTGACTGTTGGGATGTTTGAACAGGTTGCTTGGTCATTGGGAAGAAGCATTCCATGATCTGAGCAAGTGTTGTCAACTGGACTACGACGATGATGCCAACCAGGCTATGCATGAAGTGGAACCGAGGGTTTGCAATTGTCCATCATTTTGACTCAGTGTTGTACTTTGACTTTGTGTTTACTCAGTTGAACTCAAATTTGCCGCATTCGATGCAACACCTCTTTCAAGTAACTGTACTTTTTACAGAAGATTGCTACAGAATGTACTTTGCAACAGTGCTAGGCTGGATTGTATGTTGCCGGTTGTTATCAGTCTGTTCTCTAAAACCATGGTTACATGTGCAATTTATTGCATGCAATTTGTTGCAGGGGTGCTAAAATAACTGTGCAATTATTTTAGACGTGGTTGCACATGTAACCACGGTTTAAGTGTAACTGAATTCGTATCGTGATATTCACAAACTCGATAGTTTGCCATTGACATTGGCTTTTTGGCTTTTATGCAGTTAACTTGTGGAATGCAGCCATCTTTAGTGATGAAAGAAGCGCAGTGTGGCATTCATTGCTGGCTGTAGTGCTGATGACAATGTAGATGCCACTGATTGACGAGGAGGCAACAGTTGGAATTAGTGTTATGATGTTTACGTGTCAGAGTGTTATTTTCATAGGCTAAGAAGCTGATGGAACACAAGCGTCGGGCGGAACGTAAACGAGAAGAGAAGGAGGTTGAGGCTAAAAAGGAGCGAGTGCGAAAAGCCAGAGAAGCAGCTCAGAAAGCTCGCAAGGTTGGGACTATAATAAGATGCTGTTCTCTTGATGTTGATATGTTACATAGCATTATATTTCTAGTGTGCACATAATTATTTTGCATTAGCAGTAGTATTATTCGTTTGTAAAGATAATGGCGCACTCACACTGTAGTATACTGGCTGTCATCAGGATTCTTCTCCTCGGCCAGTGTCAAATTATGCAAGTCAGGCAACCATTCCTGCCAAGACTTTCATCTGCTATAATGCAGAACGCAGAGAATTGCTTGACAAGTTGACAGTCGGTTACTAGGACTAAGACGAGTAAATCGTGACTCTTTGGACACATGGAATGTAAATGTGATGCCAACGTTCTAAGAAAATGAAGGTGGATGAAATTAGACACAGGAGCCATCCAAGGACATGATGGGATGGTGTTGAAGAGGATATGAAAAGTTTTGGTCTGTTCCAAGACGATTTGCTGGTCCAGAATGAATGGAGGAGAAAAATGGGGGACATCTGGCTATGGGCTCAGATGGGCCCGAGGAATCATGTATTAGATGGGGTCCAGATCCATGGATGGGAAGGGGCAATTTTGAGGGGAAAAGGACGGCCCATTGTAAAGTATAGGGACTCTCTGCCGTGAGCTGTGCAAAAACGGCTGAACCAATCAGGATGCTGTTTTGGATTAACGATTCAGGTGGGTCCAAGGGACCATGTATTAGATTGAGGTCCAGATCACCTAATGCGAAGGTGCAATTTTTAGGAGAAATGACATGCCCTGGCATCCCCGACAACACTCTGCTGTGAGCTGTGCAAAAATGGCTGAACCGATTGAGATGTTGTTTGGGACGTAGACTCTGGTGGGCCCAAGGAAGCATGTATTAGGTGGGGTGCACACTGGCGCCACCTGGCAAATACCGTTGAACCGGCCGTGTGCGGCGGCGATGCTGCCTTTTTGTTAAATTACTTTGACCACTTGTTACAATTGTCTTCTTGTTATTTTGTTATAGTTACTAGTAGTTTTGGGTTGTTGGGATGTAAATAATGCATGTTGTGGATTTTTTACCCACAGTAAATTTTATGCAGTTGCTGAGCAGTTGGCGTGATATGTAATATTTGTAGGAACAAGAAGAACGCGAGGCCGAGGGCTTTCCTGGTACGCTCCGTGACCGTTTGAATTATTCGTTTATGAAAACTTTGTACAGCTGTACGTTGATGGTACGCAGATGGTGTAGGTAACAGCATTGAGGAGAGAACTCTGGTATCTTCTCCCTAATCTAGATGTGCTAGTTGCTATCAGGAGGGGCATGCTGGCAGTGAGACTTTGCTCCGATGAAATCCTTCAGTTCTAACATCTAACACAGGTTGACCTGTATATATTGTCTGCAAACGGTTGTTGTTAATATACAGTTGTCTGTTAGCATGTAGATTTAAAAATGCATTTAAGACAGCTAATGCCGTCTGCATATGGTATCTGCACACTTTACATTTGGTTGATGGTTTTTGCTGACTTGGATTTGTGTTCAAGTGATTGATAATGAGCATATTTAAATATAACATATTAACATTTGCCAGTGCAGCTGTTTTTGAATCACTAATACATTATATTGAATACAGATGTTTAGTTGCCTCGCCTTGTTTGAACAGTCAGTTTAATTAAACAGACCTACTTGTGTTGCTAATAATATTGTTGATGTTATCCTTTTCTACTAGAAATTATACAGTAAGAATCCAAACTAACATAACTTGATAATATAACTTGTTAGTGAAATAGGTTAGGTGAACTGATGAAATTGTGTGAAAATACAGTGGATGAAATATCAGCGATTTTGTCAAGATAATTAATTTTTGTTATACAACCTACTATACTACTTCAGTCTGGTGGGTCCCTTTGTAGTCATGTGATTGCATGGCATTGAGCAGATTTACGTGTCCTATATTAACATTTGCAGGTGCAGATATTATCACATAACATACTCCGTGTGGGTCCGTGGCTGTAAGTGGGTAAGTGTCTCAGTAAGTAAGTAAGTGACAAATTTATGAAGTGCCAAAATAAGTATAGACCCTCTCCATTTGCAGGCTGAGTGTCGTAGGAGGTGACTAAACCTGGCTGTAGTTATTGTTTGTTTTGTATTGTAGTATGTGTGTTTTGATTGGTGAAAGCATGCTTTTGTTGTGTTGGGTTTTGTTTTTCCATACCAAGCCAAGAGATTGGCTTGGGGAATGTCTCCGAAATAACCCCTATATTGCGTCGAGTGGGGCGTAGAACTTTAACGCAGTCAATCGCGTAACATGATACACATCACACACCCAAAATTTGTTATGTTGAAATGTTATCATGTGTGTGTGTGTGTGTGTGTAGGTGGTTATCCTGGTGCACATGGTGCTGGTATGGGTGGTATGGGAGGTATGGGTGGTATGGGCAATTTGGGTTCATTGTTCCAAGACCCAGAACTCCTTCAAGCTTTCCAGGTATGTGTGTAAATATTTAACGTATACCACTTGGCTTTAATTCTCTGAGATGGTCACGAAGTTTAAACATGAATTGGCTGTTTTGAGTAATATTTGAGTAACCCATGCTCAACATGAATGTTTAGTACTTAGTATTCGTCTTTCAACAGAATGTAACTGGTTAGCCATCAAGTACAGAGCCAAGCATGGTTTGTGTAATCTTCTGATACGAACTTGCTAACTGTACTTTGGTTGTCATTAACTCTGTGGAAGAAGCTTACCATGTTAATGCACCTTCAGTCAGGGACTCACTTTCTGATAATTGCGAATGGCTGATGCTGTCAGTACTTTTAGAAGTGGAGTAACAAGTGCTCAGCAGTAGCTGAGATGGGCGACCATTTAGCGACAATAGGGCCAAAAATTGGGGGCTGTGCCCCTTTTGGAGGGGAGCTGGGTCCCCATCTAACACACTGTCCCTTGGCCGAGGCTAGTTCTGTAGCTAGTGGCATCTTGATCAAACCAGCCGTTTGGCCACAACAGACATGAGCCGAAAATTGGGGGGACTGTGCCCCATTTCTGGGGGAGTTGGGTCCCCATCTAACACAATGTTGCCTGCGCCAACGCCTATCTTCATCCCGAGTGGCATCTTGATCCATGCAACCGTTTGGCCACAATAGACACAGGCCAAAAATATGGGGGGCTGTGCCCCTTTTGGGGGCGCTGGGTCCCATCTAACACAATGTGGCCTTGGCTGAGGCCTACCTCCGTACCAAATGGCGTCTTGATCCATCCAGCCGTCTGGCCACAATACATGGGCCGAAAAGTGGGGGCTGCTGTCCCCCCTTTTTGGGGGGGAGATGGGTCCCCATGTAACACGATGTCGCCTGCGCCGAGGCCTACCTCCATGCCAAGTTTCTTCTTGATCCATCCAGCCGTTGGCCACAAGAGGGCCCAAAGTCACAGACAGACAGACAACGGACAGATAGCATAGGGCGAACCGTTCTACAAACAGTCGCCAAAAGCCACATTCTTTATACACTGTTGTCTGCCAAAAATAACATATTCGTTGCCGCAAAGTGACTTTGATTAGCTTGCTATTCAAGGCATTATGAGGTCGACTCCTCCGAGTCGACCTGATAACATAGAAGGGGTCTGAAATGTCCATCAGTAGGTATGTCCGTACATCCATCCGTCCACAAAAAGTTTTTCCGATTTCAGCGAAATTTGGTATGTCGATAGAGGTGATGACTGATGGACGACAGTGTGCCATGTGACCCGATCCAAGGTCAAGATCAAGGTCACAGGTGCTTGAAAGCCACTCAAGAGGAGTCGACCGTCAGTCCCGTACGGGACTAAATTTCTAAATATATTTTAATTCATTGATTGAAGTTCAAGTGCGCATTGGATTACGAGTCGTGATGAATTTATGCATACATGGCACGCAGTAAAAAGGCAAAGGTAAAGGCTTTCCCGTACTCGATACCGAGCGTTGGGCCCGGAGCTGATCCCGGTGTACAGGCAGTCAGCCCACAGGTGACCGTAAGTTATCCACCTGGCGGTTGGCTGCCATTACTTTCCGCCAGGCCTGCGGTTACCTCCCCAGCCGCAGAGCATCTCCACCCTTTGGCCAGTACCAAGTTATACTGCTTGGTGACAGAGGCACATAGGTGTAAACAATTTGCCCAATGTTGTTACGGAGCATTGCCTCGAGTAGGATTTGAACCCGCAACCTACTGATTGCAAAGTCCAACGCTCTACCCGTTGCACTACCGCGCCACCATGGCACGCAGTAGTAGACGTTATCGCAGTTGTAGTCATAGTCAGCAACACAAACATCTGTGGATATCAACTGGTCAAAGTCATTTGACGGCTGCATTGCCATCACACACGTATTCGTATTCGCCAGGTGGCACCAATGTGACCCAAATCCAGTACACCTGGCATCTGTACCGTACCAGTTCTGCCTCTGCTGAGTTGGTTTGAATATATCGACTGCTAGCGATGTCCTGGGCCAGCTCATTTTCACCCTCAAAATTGCTCCTTTTTATGAGGGGATCTGGCTTCCTATCTGATGCATACGTTTCCTTTGGCCCACCCGAGTCAACATCCCAAATGATTGATTCATCCGTTTTTGCTGGGCTTGCAGACAGACAGACCATGCTACTCCATCTGTGGCAATAGGCTCGTGACTGATATAGCCATATTTGTGCTGAAAAGGGACGTTAAACTCCAACTAACTGACGAACTGTAGCAGTAGGCCATATCTAGCTAGTGCTGTGATGCAGCCTAACTACGAGTGACAGTGTTATACTTTGTGGCGTGGAGACATACAAGTGGTCGCAAGCTACAGTGTTGAAACGTGTGGTTGATTGCGACCTGTTGCGTGCAGGATCCGGAGGTGTCCGCTGCATTTGTTGACATCAGCCAGAACCCAGCCAACATGGCGAAGTATGCAAACAATGCCAAGATACAGAACTTGATCAAGAAGATGCAGGGCAAATTTGGTGGACCCGATGGCGATGATACGGACATGCCTGGCGCTGCTTCTGGAGATACTCCTACCTCTCCGTCGTCGGCTAAACCGGCTCCGCACGTGCCTCCTCAGCCGGACATTGACTAAACTGGCACGGTGCAGTGACGATCCGAAACACTCTGAAACGCGAGACATTGGTTTTGATCGCCCTTAAGTGGTTGTTGATGGTATTGGCATCAAACGGTTGCTTCGTTATATGCTGATCGTCTCTTGTATCAACAGACGTTAAACACATTTGAAACCAAAGACCAAGATGTGCACGCTCAACATTTGACTTTCGCTGCTTCATCGACATTCACCCGCAAATTCAGCAGACTTAATGGGTAATATTTTGGGATTGGATGCATTTTTTGAAAATTAATAGTATTTCTAACAACTTTGTAATACGGTGTGATCCAGCAGTGCCATGTAAAATTTTGTTGAATAATCATTTGAGTTGTGGAGTTTCATAATTTTGTGAAATATTTGAAAAAGTAATGAAAATGCCAGAAATAACGGAAACTAACACAGGCCTTGAGAGATGAAGGCAATGCTTATTATAATACTTGGAAGAAAAGAAACGTTACAGAGCTAAACGTTTTTCCTTCCAAATACCATGAGAAACAAAAGACCATTCACTTCCCTGAGCAGGTGTACAGCTACATACGCCATGTCAGGGATTGCCTGTAACAACGTTGTTCTTGGGCATATATCTGTTTAGCATTGACAGTATGCAGTTTGTTCTTTATATGAATGTAAAAGCTGTCAATGTCCATCGTTTTTGAGTTACAATGTTTTGTCTGACGTATATTGGTCCCATGTACTCGGTTGGTTTTGGCACTGTTTGCAATGTTGATTACTTATTGTTGATAATCGTTCGTCAAGTAGCTGTTGTTCATTAGAAGAATTTTTACCGACCGATGTTGAATAAAGTGATGAATATAATTACATAAAGACTATACAAAGTTATGATCACGCCAGTCATTTGAATATACTGTTCGCTGAAGTTCTGAACTACTGTATTAATTCTGATTCACAGTTCACATTTATACATCTGTGCTTTGGTTATTCTTGAATATAGTTATGTTACTTGTCTGTAGCAAATTCACCTATATTTATGCACAGCGAAATGCTTTTCTTGCTTTTTAAACAGTAAATTATATGCATTGTTGGCAGTAAGAAAATACATAATAAAGTACTGCGCTTGAAATTTTCTGTATCTGTGCAAAGAACCATCAGTGACTTCAATAATTTTGTTGTTGCTCATCGAAGATTTTTAAAATGGTTTACTGGACTAAAGCCATGTAATGTAGAAGAGTTTCAGGAATAGATTTGTACACATCGGAGAAAGTGTATAGACTGTGCTGCTATTTGAAATCTTTGCTGGAAAGGCGTCATCAAGCATTTAGAATAAGTATGAATGACAGCACAGAAATTAGTAGAGCAAGTCAAGCATGTGAGATTTGCTAACATATGAAAACAAAGTTACTGCAAATAGTGTGGCAGTGGCTTAAATGCTGCTCAGTTTTACAAGAAATAGTATTTTAAAAGGTTGATGTAGGTAAAATAGTGTTTAGTGGGACGTTAAACCCTACTCACTCACTCACTGTAGGTAAAATAACGTTGAAGGTCATCCAGGCCCATTGGAAATGGGCTATTTGCTATGTGTCACTTCTTATTAGCGCCTCTATCTTACACCATTTTCAAGATGTCCCTATTCTAGCTATATTGTGTTACGTTCAGTGGTTAAAGTAAGGGGGAATGCCATTCCTGGGCCCCTTATAATTGCTAGCGAGCGTTCGCAGGCCCCACACAGCCATTAATGGTACGAGCAGGTTGAGGTTGAGAGGGGGCCCTTCAGCTTACAGTAGGGCCCCAAATTTTTTTCAGAGTTCCTGGGCCCCCAAATTTGTACTTTAACCACTGGTTATGTTACATGTTATAGCTACAAGATATAGTCACGTGTCCCAATTAAGTGATGCCAACATTCAAATCCATTGAAATGCAGCATAACTCAACAGAAACATATTTCCTTTTAACCACACTAATTACTATTTATTTAACTTCAACTTAATGAGTTTCAACAAAACGTACAGCATAGTTTCTGACAAGTTTTAAGAGTTCATCTTAAAAATTTAAGTTTCTTCTGTATGAGTTGCCAGTGTTGTCAGTCGAGAGGCCTGAAGGTCGGCTGACCTATAAGAAATGAAATGTAAATATTTTGTGATAAAAAAATGCATTGATTCCATATAGTTATATTTCATTGTTGGCTTTGTGCTGCAGTGAATCCATTTGATTCGGACACCCAAAGATTTTTTGCCAAATTGATGACACTGCGCATTGGCACAAACTGATGCAATGTTTACTTTTTGCTGGTATGATGCTTTTTACAAAGAAGAACAGAATTTTTCAAAATTTTAAGTGTTACAGTGCCAGATAGTTTTTCAAGGAATTCTGTCATAGGCAGTGGCCTTGTTTGTGATTTGATCAACGGCTATGATGGAGTACAAAGGATAACCGATTTCCTATACGGGCAACTTGAATCCTAAACTGATAGTTTTTAAACTTTCATATCTCAGAAGCTAGGCAGCATATTTTGTTAAAACTTCTACAGTTTATGTTAAATAAATAGTAATTAGTGTGGTTAAAATGATACCTGATGAGTTATGTTGTACACACTGAACCATAAAAAAGTGACATTTTATTTTTGACTATAACTTTGGCTAATCTGGAGCGATTTTTATAGTTTTTATACCATTTTAATCGTGAAGAAATTCTACATTCGACTGTGGTAAAAATTTGTCACATCACCCGA
>Ga0056135_10000317_pt1 | contig 13668 bp, 6 predicted proteins | sample WorMetG1aBELIZE1_FD_67481 | JGI IMG/M metagenome (GOLD analysis project Ga0056135, IMG submission 67481) | Marine gutless worms symbiont microbial communities from Max Planck institute for Marine Microbiology, Germany - Inanidrilus... ...
TTACGTTACTTCGTTACATTTCAAATATTGTAACGCGTTACGTTACAAGTTACTTAAAATTGTAATTCGTTACAGTAACGCGTTACTTGTAACGCGTTACTACCCAACATTGTGCAGCGCAGTCGGTTGATACCACTTTCCGTATCTCCCAGTAGTTACGAATCCGGAAAATAATTCCTGTGTCCAGACGGTGATCCGTATTGCCACCAAAATTTAATCATTTGTTCATTTGCACACTGCCAACCTTCCCGGAAAAGTTCATGCAAATCGTTCACACGTTTATGTGCAAAGTTGCTAACAGACAGACAAACAGACAAACAACAATGATTACATAGCCTCCTTGTGCGCAGTAATTGAAGTTCAGACATACAGTATGCGGAGATTGCTTACATATGTTACCAAGTGCTGCCTGTGTGGGCACTGAATGAATTGAATGCTATCAGTGTCATAACAAGTTACCATAAAATCTCAAGTATAATACACTTGTGTATAATATGCAGACCAACTTTAGGCCCTAATTTGAAGGGAAATTTAAGTTCAGATGTATAATATGCACCCATACTTTCAGTTGCGCTGCTTGAAGCAGGTCGTTAATTGCCCAGTTGCCACACTCATGGCTATTGTGATTAACGCACATAACTGTGGCAGTTTGTTTCACACAAACAAACTGCCACATATAATACAGACTACTGTTGCAGTATTAACAGTGTGACAGTCCCCATGTCATACTGTTAATACCCATGCTCATCTGTGGGAGGGGTGCCAGTAGCAACATGCAAGTCTTGCAGAACGTCAAGTGGGCTTCTGCAGCAGTTGTAACATGGTCTCTGCAGGTTGTCGTGTGTCGGCCACCAACTGAAGCAGTGCTCTAAGTGGACCTTCACAATGAACTATTTCCTCATTTGTAACTACTGCAAAATTGGCAGGCTTATTACTTCTTATGCCGTGTCGCTGGCTGGCTAGATGTGACCTATTGTTACAGATGGAGTACCGTGGTCTGTCACAATCGTGAGCCCTGCAAAAATGGCTGAACTGATCGAGATGCCATTTTGGCTGTGGACTCAGGTGGGCCAAAGAAACCATGTATTAGATGAAAGTTCAGTTCCCCCCACGCAAAGGGGCAATTTTCAGGGAAAAGGGGCTTCTCACTGTAAAGTACAGGGACTCTATGCCGAGTGCTGTGAATCCAGAGAATGGCCACAGTTGCTGTGGCCTGCTACTTGTAATTTCGTAGAACAACTTTGTGCTGCTTCACTGGAAGCCAGTGGAGTAATGGAACCAGAGGACTAGTCACTAGCTTGCTGGCAGATGATCCTGGCCAAGTTATTCTCTGAAGTTTGTCTAAAGTTGTCGCTGGCAAACCACGCAGGATTTTGTTGCACTTGACCGAATCCGATATTTGCTAGAAATGACCATTTTTGAGTCATTTGTTGGTACTATATGACGTGTAGTGTGTTTCTGTAACAGAACAGATTAAAATGTTGACCGGGTACACGGCGCGGCCGGACTTTCTCAAGAAGCTGACGTGGATTGCCGTCAACCATCACCCGAAAGTGACGCACGTCGACACGGTGCGCGCGTTCCACTTTGGCAGCAACTTCCTGGTCGAGGTGGACATCGTTCTGCCGGCCGACATGACCCTCATGGAGGCGCACGACATCGGCGAGACGTTGCAGCGGCGACTGGAGCAGCTGAACGAGGTGGAACGAGCGTTCGTGCACGTCGACCACGACGTCGATCATCACCCGGAGTCCGAGCACAAAGTCGTTTGACCGCCGCCTGCCGTCGGACTACTTAGTTGCTTGATTCAGTTTGTCAGCTCGTCCCTCTGGTTGTTCTGATACTGATTTGACTGTTGCTGTTACTGTGTGTTGTCACCAAGTCAGCTGTCAGCGACCACGCCTGCTGAGTTACGGCCGTACTAAATAGGGGTTATCACTTTTTGGCCAAATACAAATACTTGTACCACTGTTCGGTCAAATACGAATGCGAGTATTTACGAAAATGCCAGCAGGAACATAAATGCCAGTTACCGTGTAGCTCAGTGAGCATTATGCTTCACGATTGTATTAATCAAAATTTCTCCCCCTCCTCTCCAGTAGACGACATCTGAGCTGTGATGAATGTCTGGAGGATAAGAGGGAAGATTATCAGAACTGTTTTGTGCTGTATTGTGTTGACAGTTCAGCAGGCTGAAATGAGAATGATCAGGTGGATGTGTGGCGTTAAAGTAACAGACAGGTTCACGTGTTGTCAGTTGAGAAAGAGACTAGGAATTGATGATATAATCGCAGAGGTCAACTCAGGCCAACTCAGCCTCCTACCCTCAGCGGGACAGGAAATGAGTACCAGCCGAAGTGCGGTGATGATCTGCGGCTGGGGAGTAAAGGCATGTATGGTTCATTCTACTTGTGGATAAACGTGTGGGTGGCAGGTAAAACTGTGTGATCCCTCGTTAACACGTGCCATACCTGAGCGCTTTAGAGACGAGTCATGATAAAGCGCTATACAAATCGACATATACAGAGGTACAGGAACATAGGTTAAGATGATGCGGATATGTTTTAATAAAAGTCAAGAATGATTGGGTGAAAAATGCATGAATTATGAAGCGGAAGGTGTAAGACCTAGAGGCAGGCCAAAAAAACTTGGAGTGACGTTATGGAAAAAGATTGTCAGACCTGACAAATGTGCAAGGAAGATGTTATGGACCGTAGGAAATGGAGAAAGTTAATTAAAGATGTTGTATAATAGCTGCAAAGACAGGGTGTGAGTGAGTAAATGTTTCTTTCTGGTACTGGCTCACCCAGCTCATCCTGGATAAAGGGATGTTGAATAGATTGTTGTTGTTATTCAGCACTGTATTGTATACTACAGTTGTCCATGGTGATATGCACACCTTTATTCGCAGTTCTTACAGTAACTGTTGGTTTAGCTTTAAGGGACGTGATGGAGCCAGCTAAAATCCGGATGCGTCAGATTCGGATATTGTACTTCAAATCCGTCGGATTCACATTTGTCACACAGACACAGCTAGTCCAATTTTGCCAAGTTAAAAAATGCAGAATTCTGTTTAACATTTAAAAGCTGTGTGCTAGAACTTAGACTGTGTATTTTTTCTGTTCATATTTGTTTTCTTATGCATTATTACATTACTCATTATTTATTGCAGTCCATCATCGTTAAACACATACATCGTTAAGCACGCATTGACTAGCTATTTACTTTCTCCATATACACTAAACATGAAATTGAACTAAAAGTTCTGGTCTGATTCAGTGTTTAGTCTGTACGGACGTAAGTAAATAGCTACTTAGTGTGTATTTGTTTACTTTGTGTGGCTAACGGTGGATTGCGACAAATGATGAACTTAGGCTTTACAAAACGAAAGCTGAATCTGAATCCGAAGGAGTCTGAGAATCCGTTGGATTTCAGATTTGCAAAAAATTGTCGGAGTCTGACAACATTCAGATTTGGATTCGAACTCTGTGACATCCCTGTTAGCTTTAGCTTTAGGTTTATTTTGCTTTTTTATGTTTTAATTAATGCCATTATGTTCTTGTGTTGCTTGTTTTTGTTGTTTTAGGTTTAGTTTTTTTCAGTAGTAAGGCAAGATATTGGCTGGCAAGAACATCTCTGAAATGACCTATTTTGTGTCGATTGAGATGTAAAACCTTGACTCAATCAAAAATTCAGATTGAGGCCTCCATGAGTAGTAGTAGTCAATACTCGGTGCTGTGTAGTACTACTAGCTGAGTAGGTAGAAGATGTTCACAAATAGGAGGATTCCTGATCATTATGCATGCCGTGTCTCGTGTTTGCTGCATAATGAACTGCTCTGCTATCACTCGTGACCCACGTGTTTGTATTTGGTCTGGGTGCATTATTTGGCCGAACACAAATAGACTATTCGACCCGCTGTTTGGAGCCAGAAGCAAATGCGAAGAGAATATTTGGCACAGCCGAGGTCTGAGTGCATTGTCATTTTATTGTCTTCGTGCTTGGAGTGCAAAGACTTGTGTAGTTGCATTGCATTATGAAGTCACAGTGCATTGCTCGACCTTCTCGTTGAGCGAATTCGTCAAGCAAACGCTGCCATCACTTCATAATACTCTGAGGTATAACGTTACCTGTGAAGTTGTTTGACACCAATTGTCTCGCTGAGTAGAAAATTGTGTGAGTGCTAGGCATTTTGTTGTAGAGTTGTGTGAATTTTTAAAAGCCTTTTATAGTACCTGTTTTGTTTTGAATGCTGCCATTACGTTGTCATGTCATATGAAGGTACTCGTTGCCTTTGGTGTTGTGTCAGATGTTCATCTAGATGATTAGAATCATGGTTCTGTCACTTTGTTAATTAATCCTACACTCACCAAAGACAGATGCGCTAAAAGTGATACCTGCTGTATCAGGTATAGTAGCTGTTAATTATAGCATTGATTAAGTGCATTATAAATAACATAACCTTCGTAATAAGTCTGATAGATTTGCATCTGCTGTGGCCCATTGGCCATAAAACAAACGTTCATATGGCCCTTTGAGGCAAAGTTTGCCCACTGCTGCCTTACGGTGACAGAGTTTTGTGTGAGTTCTTCTTACCCTCATACAATGTAGATGTTGGTGTGAATTATTAGACTGCATCGCCCGTACTATGTACATAGGTGCGGTCTATTGTTACTGACAGAGTAGCGTGGTCTGTCGGTCTGTCACACTAGTGGGTCCTGCAAAAATGGCTGAACCGATCAAGATGCTGTTTGGGTTGAGGACTTGGGTGGGCCCGGGGAACCATGTACTAGATGGAGGTCCAGATCCCCCCATGTGAGGGGACAATTTTGAGAGGGGAACGGGGCATCCTATTGTAAAGTATAGGGACACTCTGCGATTGTCTATGCAAAAACGGCTAAAACGATCATGGTGCTGTTTGCGTTGAGAACTGGGTGGGCCCAGGGAACCATGTATTAGATGGGGATCTAGATCCCCCCCATGGGAAGGGGTAATTTTGGGAGGAAGAACAGCCCATTGTAAGTATATGGACTTTCTGCCGTGAGCTGTGCAAGAACGGCTGAACGGGTCAATTTGCCATTTGGATTGTGGACTCTGGTCGACTGAAATAATCGCTAGTTCAATCATATTTGCCAGGTGGCGCCAATTGTGCCCAGATGGGAAGGCACATTGGCACCACCTGGCACCTGGCGAATACAATTGAGCCGTCTTTCTGCGGCGGCGATGCGGTCTTATGTCAAATTCCTTTGACCACTTGTTACTATGACTTCCAGCTAGTGATCTTGTTGTCAGTTTTTTTATTTGATGTGATTGACTGTAGCATGGGCATTAACGGACATGATTGCCCAGTGATTGCCAAGGGTATTATGATTAGGCTGGCATGTTAGCATATTAGGCTTTAAATGTGCATGTAGTGCAGTGACATAACAAGGCAGTCGTGATACACGTTATTTGTGACTGCTGTAGCGTATTGTGAGTTTTTGGTGTATTCATAGCTTGAACCAATGACTTGAACCAGTATGATACATTTTCAGTGTTATACTGTGCATGTGCAAGTAAACTTTTTGTAATTTGATGCTCCGGGCTGTAAGAATAGACCCATGTCCTTTTTAGGCTGGACGTCATACAACCCGGCAAAGCCTGGATTTAGTTTTATGTTTATTTTGTGTTAATAGCATCTTTGGGTTTACTCGTACATTTCTCATTTTGTTGTGCGTTATTTTCCCAGCACCAACCTAAGTGATCACCTGGAAAGAATTTCTCCAAACTGACCTATTTTTATATTGACTGGAACATTAGTTATGGATTTGTGCTGCCTATATTGGCTGAGGGATCTGATGCTTTTGTTTTAAAATAGATTTTTAAGTTTAGTTTTTCATGTTTTTATGTGATTCTGGGTTTGTTTTGTCCATACTTTGGCCAAGTGATTGGCTGAAAGTGTAACTTTACAGTGACCTGGTTGAGGAGACATGTTTTAAAGTTGATGTTATTACCGACCACTTTAATCGTCCTGATAAAACAATCAGTCGGGTGCGTTGTTGTGTGCACACAGTAATTTTTAAAGAGAATGACCTTTGACCTTGATATTTGGGATGGTGATTCACCTTCATGTTGTCTAGATCATGTTTGAAGGTCAAGGTCACAGGTCATGTGTGGGAAAAAATTCACAGGATTAAAAAATTCTCTGCTATTCGTACAAAGGTATAGTCGGCTAAGAAGCAGACTGACTGCTATGAGTCTGTAAGTAACAGCAGCAGGTATTTTTGTGTTTGTTGAGTTTGTGTGCTGAAGTGGCCGGTACGACCTCAACTAAGAGCTTTCTAGTTGTGTTGTTTGTTATATGATTACTGTGTTGAAAATGCTCTTAGACATCCTAAACATGAGTTATATTGCTGTTACTATGTATTCATGTAAAGTGTAGAAGTCTTACAACCTGTGTTTGACCATTTAGTATTTGTGAAAAGTAGTTAAGTATCCTGTACTTAACTAGACTTATGTTGATGTAACGTCGTCTTTGCTTGTGTTCTGAACAGTTTTGTAGTCGCGTATGACATCAGTTGTTCTTGCTGCACAAATTAACAATTAAGTTAGGAATCAGTTACACGACGTTAATCTTCATAACTGTAACAGTTAAAAACTCTTCATCTTTAAAATTCAGTCAATGATGCATCACTAGTGATGATCCTTATTCTTTGCAGGTGAGCCAGTGAAAAAGTCTGAGCTGGGTTCTGTGTAATCGAAGTTAATGGATTAATTAATTGTTGATTTTTGGAAAGTTTATTATTAACAATTTTTTAATTATTATCCACTTTAAATTATTGACATTTGTTCTGTGAACACATGTGTATCCATTGCACATGTTTGTGTTTTCACAAGTGATATGTTATATATAGAATGTTGCATTTAGTATACTGGTGTGCTAAATCATGTGATAATTGCATGGAAAGGTTTTTGATTTGTAGGTGTTAGTATTGCTTCTGTGTTTGCATGAGATTGCTAGCAAAATAACCCAAAAAGATTGAACGGATTTTCATGAAATTTGGGGAATACGTATGTTATAAAGATTATAAAATTTTGGGAGGTCAGGGTTAGTTGTAGCACGACTGCTACTCACTGGTAATAATGACAATGTGGCCAGGTGGAGGTATGCATTGTACTTGGTGCCATCTAGTTTTTGATTGGAGTTATGTACATCATGGTGAATCGTCAGTTAATTAGCAGTGACTCGGGGCTTAGTAGGCAATGAAACGCACCCATTTTTTGCATACTGCACACATCTATTTACTATTTAAGTTTCAGATTTCCTCCCCCTCCCCTCCAATAGTTATCATCTGAGCAATGATGATTGTCTGGATGGTAAGAGGGAAAATTATCAAAACTGTTCTGTACTGTGTTGTGTACAACAGTTGTATGCTATGATACACACGTTAGCAGTTCTTGCACAATGATACACACACAAGTGAGCAGTTCTTAAAGTTGAGGTTTTATGTTTAGGTTTAGTTTTTATGTGTTTGTTTTGACTGATTTGGGAAGAACGTATCCAAAATGACTTATTTTGTGTCGATTGGGACGTAAAACCTTAGTCAATTGATTCAGATCTCCGATGTAAATTTCTGATTGTTGCAGTAAGCACTGCTTTGTTTTGACTGTTCTCTGGGATGGCTCTCAGTTCTTGCTGTTGTTGATATTATGCATGATGTACATTAGGTAGTGAGGGTACTGTGTTGTTTTACTTGTTAATTTATGTACACGGGTAATTGTGCTGCAGCTTCATAGTGGTATTGATCAAAAGAATCATGTTTGTATTGTAAACAAGAAGAGTGGTGATGTCAGCATATAAGATGATGATGCTGTGGATAAATAATCATTTTATTGTGTCATAAAATCGATGGTCATAATAGCCGTGACACGACTCCATTACATACTTAGGCTGGTAAATTGTCAAGCAGTGTTGACAGATATGCAACATATTCATTACTAAAGTAGTTGCATAGTATTAGCCGCATTAAACGAGTTTCCATGATGTTTACTGGTCGTATGGATGTTTCGTATTTGGCTGCTTTTGCTGCCATTCAGAGCTGCATGCGATTCATTCAGTTTACTGTTTGATGCTGTCTCACCAAACACTGTTTAAACGGCTGTTTTTCAGCCCCGTGTGGGTCCCGTGGCTGTAAGTAAGTGAGTAAGTGTCTAAGTAAGTAAGAAAATGACAGATTTATGAAGCACCGAAACCAGAATAGGCCCTCCCTGTTTCCAGGCCAGATGTTGTAGGAGACGACTAAACCTGGCTTTAGTTTTTTATTTATTTTTTGTTGGAGTACATTTGCTTTGATTGGTGAATGCATGCTTTTGTTGTGTTAGGTTGTGTCTTTCCATACCAAGCCAAGAGATTGGCTTGAGGAAAGAACGTCTCCGAAATGATCTATTTTTGTCCAGTGGGATGTAAAACCATAACTCAGTCAATCAGTTTGGCTGTTTTCCATGTGACCGTGGGCTAGCTGGAGCGCTGAGCCTCTGCCTAATGTGTCTCTGATTAAAGTCGTAATCGATTTGTCCAAACCAATTTCAGATTGTATCCTAAAACCGGTTTAAGTTTCTTGCACAAAAATGGATGGTTTCGATATCACATATAAATACGAGTGTTACCGTGGCAACTTAAAGAAATCTCCGTGAAAAGGTTAGTATTTGTAACAATTTTAGCACTTTATTGCTATGCATTGTGCAGCTATTGCAGTTATTGCTGAAACGCATATGTAATCCGCTGAATTCTGGTGACTTGGCAAGCCTGAGAAAGGGTTTCAGCCACATAACATAAATGCTTCACATTATTTTGCTTGTACATCAGTTGTGTTAAATGTGAAAGTCATGCATACAGCAAATATGTGATTACTGTAAGAATGTGTAACAAACATTGGAAAACAAAGCCAAAAGTTCATGCAAAAGACGTTGAACTTGCATTTCTATTGACTCCACCATCTTGGATTGCTGTAGTAACCCGTCCGCAAAATCGCACAATTTCATCAAAATGTTTTCAGATTCAGCCAATCGATTGCTCTAAACCGCAAAATCCTAAACCAGTTTAGGTTGGTTTTGGCAAATCGATTATGCCCTAGGTTAGTTGTTTGAGCTTCTGGCTGCATCTTAAGCAGCTGTAGTATTGATTTTATACCAAGCAGTGTGTGTTTGGAAAACCGTCTCCAGGATTCAAGGAGACTTGCAAGTTGAGGAGATTGTTTCTGCAGAAACCAGTGTGAGGGCAGTGTTATACGTTTCTGTAAAGAGCAGTGTCAAGGGTTGTTACGTGTTTTATGGAGAGCACTGTCAAGGTGGTGTGCCCGTAACAATCCACGATGTCTGTTTTGTCTTCTTTGTTGTACTGTTTTCTGTTTCTGCTTGTTATTACTGCTTATAATGAGTGTAAATATTTGTAATGTGCCGTGTTGTGCTCGCAACAGCCATTAGCTGGCAATCATCCAACCAGCTTTAACTTAACTCCTCAACCATGGTGCAGCTACTTGACCAGACTCCACCCACGTTCTGTATCTATGGCCCACGTTCCGTTTCTGTGGCTTGTCGACGCTAATTATGCAGCTGGTTAAACCACAACCAAGATTATCAATTGAAGTAAAACTGGTTACTGCAGATTCTTCTTCTGAATCCTTGCTAACATAGCCGTGTGCAGGCCGTATTGCTGTGAGATGCTCTTCCGGCCACCTAGCCACCTCAAAGCACTGAACAACTCGAAGCACTAACTGCAACCAGGGAATGTCATCCAGTGGACTTCAGCCTTACTTACTATGCTCTTTGCTCGACTTTGTACAAACCGACCAAACCTCGCTTTGATGTTTGTCTTCAATAGAAAGCTAAGTGATCGTCTGGGAAAGACTTTTTTTGTGGCAGCTGGAATGTACAACCTTAACTAGGTAAATCAAGCAACGGGAGTTCTTTATGCTAAAGTGAACGATGTAACCTGAAGTGAGTGCTTTCTAGTGGCATATTTCTTCTGTTAAAGTCTGGTAGACTCAATGCATTTTCACCAGCACATAGGCGAACAGAACTAGAACGTTGCTTGCAATGTCAACATAGGTGGAGTATTGTTAACAAGATGCACCCTTGTTGAGGAAGAAAAACATCTTTTATCTGTACATTTTGATCGTTGCACATGCCTTTGCCAATGTCAGTGTTGCATATTACATAGTGTATTATATACGTACCAAAGGTGCTATTGTTGATACTCGTTGTACTTTTTCTTTTCAAGTCTCTCACGCTATTATTATTATTATTATTATTATTATTATTATTATTATTATTATTATTATTATTATTATTATTCACCTATTAGAAAAGATCAAAAAGCCCAGCAGTGATATCAAAATTTTGCAGTATTTTGCATTTGATAATGGTAGTAATAGTAGGTTCTCCTGTTTTGTCATAAACTTTTCTTGGATGCTATCCGTAACCATGCATGTTTGGTATGCTTACTCAGTTTGTGTAACCGGCCTTCTTTCTGAGATTACTGCGGAAGTCCATATTGGGCCCAATCCCCAGAAAGAGAACCCCTGGAGATAACTGGAGCAGGTTTACCGGCAGGATGCTCTTCCTGCCACCTAGCCATCTCAAAGCACTTAACAGAACTCGAAGCACTAACTGCAACCAGGGAATGTCATCCAGTGGACTTCAGTCATACTCTTTGCATAATTTATCGTCAGACGTCGTTCATGTAGCTGAGTGTTCAAACCAGTGGCCAGGATATTGTGATGCTTCGCTCTGTGCTGTTACGCAGTTTTAGCGTAGTAAGATTGTGTGTTTGTCGAAGACGCGTGAGTTATTTTACCTCGTCATTCTGACAATGTAACATCTCCACTTTAGATATGGGGCGTTTTCCTTCACCAGCCAGACTCTGGTTGTGGCTGACCTATTAACCTATTTCGACGATAATTATCTTTACTGGGTGAACCACATCTGGCATTTGCCAACCGGAGTCTGGCGTCGGTTGAATGTAGTCTATGGTTACATGTGACACTTCCCGGATGTTGACAGTGTTGTTTTGGTTTGGTTAAGCAGAATCCGTTTGGACGTTTTCCATCGACCAGTTTGTTGCATGACATCGTGGTCAACCAACTGCGAGTCTGATTGGTAGTGAAAAAGACACCTGTACTAACCATGTTTATTCAACTAGTCATGTGACGTACTATCCGTTTTGTAAATATGTAACCTGCTGTATAGTTTATGGTTCTCTAATAGCCGCGTAACCCATGCCCTGTCAAGATCTTCAGTGAAAGAGTGAAAATCATTGTGTCCGTGGGCGTGTTTTTTGACATAGAATTGCCGATAGTTCCAATGATATTACATGTAGATTACTGTATGACCAACTGTGTTGGTCGGCAGTTTGCTTACTGCCGGCTGATTGATGTGTTCACCTTTGCAGTTGTGTATGATGTGTGTATGAACGTGCTGTTGTTAGAAACCAACCTGTTGTTTGGATTGTTTTGTTCTGCATCGTTTTGTCCGAATTTGGAGTTACAAGTTTGTTCTTACTGATTGCAGAATCATAATTGAGATTTTATACACAAGCAATAGTGGCAGTCTTGTACACTGTATGCTTTTGCTTTTTATTGCCAATATTAATTGGCATCGTGGCTTCTAGGAGCAACTGTACCTTCAAGTGTTTCAGACTTCGTTAATACTTATTACACTGTTCCGAGTTAAATTCAGAATCGTAGCTGCTACCATCTTAGATTTAAAAATGGCGTGTTTTCAACATTTGAGAACATTAAGTGGGCCATTTTATTTTAATTTGCACAGAAAATTTCACCTTCATTCCGGAGACATGACTTAGTAAAAATTCAAGATGGCGGCCGCCGCCATTATTAATTTCACTGAGAGTAGTAATGCTTGTCATGCATGGTCTGTAATGGCTTCATTTAGCTGCAAACCAAATTTCCTTCGAATGTGTCTCTTTCTGAGATATTGACTTGTCTTTTTCCAAGGTGGCGTCGCCGCCATGTTGGATTTTGAGAAATGATGTATTTCATCGTCTGGAGATATTAAGAATGGCCATTTAATCTGCAAGCAGAATTTCAGATTAATATCTTAAACTGTTCTAGAAATATGTCATTTAATGAAAATTGAAGATGGAGACCATCACCAAGATGAAGTTCACCATAATGCATGTCAGAAGTGGTATATGATGACGTCTTGCATATACTTACCAAATTTAGCTTAAATATTTTAACCATTCTTATAGATCAGGTTGTCTTTATTTTTAGCATAGCGACAATGCGGCACTTTGCCGTCTGGGAGTGTATACAGGGTTACATTGGACCAATCAAAAAGACTTGTGACACACATTCGGTCACAAAATTTTGTGGAGGCTGTCTACCGCTTTGATACTGGTGTTATAGCAACTTACAAGTTTTCGCTGTTTTGGCTATAAAATGCCTGTTTAGTCACTATTGTGCGGGACTTTGGGGGAAATGGAAAGCAATATCAAGGCAACTTTCCGAAGGCACGTGCTTATTTGGAAAAGTCATAAACAGTGTGACCAAAAAACGGGGTCGCTGCATTTCACTGCCTCGCCATTAAAGAGCATGAACCAGTCCGTATGATGTTAGTGTACTTCAGTGCAGTTTTGTCCTGTTAACTCAGTTTCACCCTATAGCATAATGGCGCCACCTGGCGAAAGTGAGCGACCTGGATTTCGCTTTCGACGACTGCTACGGGAATTTCGTTCTAAGACGTCGATCATAACCAGTATGGACCGGTTGAAATCGTGAAACAGGTTGGCATAAGAAAGCCGTTTTACCCTGCAACGCTATGATAGTACGGTATATGCTGTGACCCTGTGTTCGTCCATCTGTCTGTTGTCTGTCTGTCTGTCTGTCTGTCCGTCCGTCTGTAACATGTTGGTGTTCTATCATAACGGCTAATTAACGTGAGGTCACGGAAACGAGCCCAGGGACTCTAGTTTTTGGATGCCACAGATCTTGCTGAAATTCAAATGGTGTCATCCCAAGGGGTGCGCCAAATACAGATGGATAGGCTGAACTTGGCAATTTTCGACCAGTATCTCGCTGCATCTCGTAAACGCTGCAAGATAGGGACAGTGTTGTCTCACCATACGGTAGTATGGTTGGGATGCTTAGTTTACTGTGCCTGTGCTTTTTGTTTGTACGGTTACGGATTTCTCAGCGGCGAAAAAAGGTCGCGGCGTTAAACTTCGCACGCTTGTTCTACTACTAAAGTACTCCGGGATGAGCTTCTCCCATTTTGATGAACTTTCGCCTATGGGCGGCTCCACCAGATCCCCCAGAAGCCTATATACAAGTTACCTGGGAAAAAATTTCGCGGCGGTTAAGACGGGAATGAGGTCGCCGTATGGTGGGATATGCGTGTTGCTGGCGCATTTGTTACTATAGAAGGCTAGTAATAGGCGTGTGCTCTCTATCGAATGGTACCATTTTGGAACTGCTGCAGTGCAAGCCACCCCACTTTGTACGTTTTGCCTTGCCGTTCATAGCTTCATATCGTGTGGAGTCAGAGACTTCAAATTTGTTACATTAACCGTAGTAAGTCCCGGCCGTGTTCGTGGTCACGTGATTCATTTTGACTTCTAGGGCCCCAGTCGTATCTCTGGAACAGCTAAAGTTAGAGTCGTCGAATTTTGTA
>Ga0056135_10000328_pt1 | contig 13365 bp, 11 predicted proteins | sample WorMetG1aBELIZE1_FD_67481 | JGI IMG/M metagenome (GOLD analysis project Ga0056135, IMG submission 67481) | Marine gutless worms symbiont microbial communities from Max Planck institute for Marine Microbiology, Germany - Inanidrilus... ...
GTTTGTCCAACTGTCAGATCCATACTCAAACCGTGTAAATGCGCTATTACGTTAGTTGGAAAACTACCGGTTATTACAGGAAAGACAGCCTGAAATTGGCGGCGCGCTGTCCTGTCAGCGAATGCTGGCCTTCTTGTTCATTTTTCTACCGGAGCGACGCTAGTTAGTGCGAGTATTAGCTGTCGTCGTGTGTCTGTCCGTTACAAGTCTGTTTTCTACTAAAACGGCTAAACGTAGGATCATGCAAACAACGCAACACGATTGCCCGTGGACTCTAGTTTTCTCATGCCGTAAATCTCGGCAAAACTCAAACGGGGTCACTCCCAACGGAGGCGCCAAATGATGGTGGCCTGGTGGGGTACGTTAAATGCAGCTGAGGTAGCTGAAAAGTGGCGACTACCAACGTGAAGCGTCGTCAACTTAGTTCGGTCGCAAGTTTAGCACACAGAGCGTCCACCTGCACGTTCGCCGTGCTGCAGCGCGTCGCGCGGGGTCTGTCAGCGACAGCTGATCCTTGTTGAACTTTCCTAGGTCTCAGGAATTTACTAACGACCAAAAAATGATGGCAGAAGTTTCCTGCTAGCTAGCAAACAACACCCAAAGTCCGACAATAACATTGGCCGCCAGTAACAGCGTCCCCGATGTCAGAACCGTCCAGCAGATGGCGACACGCAGTTTGTTATCCCTGACACACCGTTTTATAGCGAGTTCGGTGAACGCAAGAAGGATCCATTGGCCGTCCAGCGCATAGCATGGCACAACGTTGAGTACTGCCAGAGCACCAGACAGGCTGACTAGATATCTGTAGGCGCCTCACGTCAAGGATTATTCACTTCCTTGTTGCACAGTAAATCCATCATTCATTACTTAGGGACAATAATGACAAGAGATATGCTACTACTACTACATCCGTTTAACGGTTTTTTCCAGGACAACCTGAGTAAGCCAGCACAAGAATGGTAAACCATTCTCCATTTTATTGGAGCAAGAGATGATGGGGTGGCAGTGGCATCAGCTGGACCATATGCAAATCATTTGGACCTCGCTCCAGACAAATAACCACACCAGTACCTCACCAGTCAGTTTTTACAAGAGAGATAATAAACAATATATAGCTAACATCAGTGAAACAAACGATCAAGAAGTAGTGGGTGCAACTCCCGGTCAGGGCGCAAATGCATAACGACTCAGGGCAAGTTGTTTACAGCCTTGTGCCCCCATCACCATGCAGCGTAATTTGGTACCAGTCAATGAGCTGTTACACTCTGCAGCTGGGAAGGTAACCATAGGTCCGGCGATGGATCAGAGACTTCAGTGGACAAAGCATCTATGGGCTCAAGGCCTTGGCATTAGGAGAACGCCCCATCTACGATCCCATGGAGTATGGCACTTTTTACAATACAAATTTGTATAGCGCCCAAGGTCACATGCGAATCAGAAGCGCTGCTTGGCAGTGAACTGTGAACCGTGAACAGTGTGGTCTTTAAGAGGGATTTGAAGGAGGCGAGTGAAGAAGCAGAGCGGAGGTCAGGTTCAAGAGAATTTCACACCGATGGGACAACTGTAGAAAAGGCGTGTGATGCAAAATATGAAGTGTCTGCTGGTTTTGAGAAGAGACAATCAGATGATGACGGGAGTAGTCTGACCAGATGATAATCTGACAACAGTTCAAGCAGGTGTGGTGGTAGTAGCGAGTGTTTGGCTGTTTACTTTCACCTTTACGTGTAAAATGGCCGACAGTCGACACTGCAACCTTTTGATCGCGAGTCCAATGACCTAATCACTGCACAGTCACGGGACATGTGGAGATCGTTGGCCAACCAACAGTGACATAGTACTGAAACAGAAAACAGGCTTCAACACTATGAAATCAACAATGTCCAAGTTAAGACAACACTAAGAAACCGTGTTGGGGAAATTCAAAAACGGATACCGACAGAACGTGTCGACGACATAGTGAAGATTTATTGGAAAAACTGGCAGTCGAGGCACAAAGTCACTGAGATAAACTGCAACACCCACTTCAGCTAATAAGCAACAACGCCATATAATGAACAAAGTTAATATACTGAGTTGAATTTTTGACAAGTCTGGAACTACTGCTGCTAAGCTTTTCGTATATTTTAAGATCCATAATTTAAAAACCTAATAACCTGCATTAATTATCTACATTACTCAAGCATGGGTTCTATTTCCGTTGCTCTGTCAGTCCATTGGTTAGCAGGACAACTCCAGAAAGTTATGGGTGGATTTTTACGAAGTTGGGTAAGTACACCATGAAGCAGAGAACAGAGAGTGAAATTTTGGAAGTGATCTTGAACACAGAAGGTCTCCTGTTCAATACCAATGTGGAGCCAGGGCCATGGCCCTTACTTCCGTTCTCTTTCATTTTTCACAGGTCAGCCATACTCTTCAACAACATACTCAAAGGCGCCTACTACTAGTACTACTAGTACCACCACCACCACCACCACACTACATCCACTTAAAGTTTTTTTCCAGGACAATGTGGGCAAGCCGGCACCAGAAAGGTAAAACGTTCTGGATTTTACTGGAGCAGGAGATGATGGGGTGGCAGTGGCATCAGCTAAACCATATGCAAATCATTTGCACCTCGCTCCAGACAGATAACCACGCCAGTACCTCACCACTCAGTTTTTACAGGCCGGATGCCCTTACTGCTACCTAAGCAACAGCGTCAAAGCATGGAAGACAATAGCAATACCTTTCTTTGGGCGAAAAACTGCTTTTCAGAATGTGGGGTTCCTAAATCTGTGGCAGCCCTGTTTGGCCAAACAGTGTGAACCTACGGCTCTGATTTCTGATGCACCATTCAGCCAAAAAATGTCATTCCTTTATTTCTTGACTACAAGAAAAAGACAAAGGTTAAATGTCGGGGAAGAGTTCTTAGTGGATATACCCCAGGTAATACATCACGGGATGTCTGCCCCTCATCCCCTCAGAGGTGATGGCTATGATGCCAGCTCTCTGACATGAGTAGCCACGGAGACAGGCAGAGGGTCGACACACGTACCGGCATAGTAGAGATCAAGCGGATGTCCAAGAAAGATGACTTCCGGTCTGTTCATTCGCGATATCGTCACCAGCCTCGTGACGTTGTCAAGTCGCGGAGTGACACAGACGACCGATGCCACTGTCGTGACTGTCGGCGGCGACGTCGACTGACAGTCTGCTGGTTCGCGACACCGGGCCTGCTGTGACGTCGCACGCGCCGGCAGACACGCCAAACTCTGGTGGTGCAAACACATAATATATGACAAAAAGTGGTGATTAATAACTGCTCAATCTCTACATCGTTCACTTCTACCAAATAACCACAATGGAAATTTTCTTGCATCTCGGATGTGACAACACTCCTGACTTGATTCCTCACTGACAGCTGTACGACATTCTGGCAGAAATGCTCCAGCGTTACAGAAAGAAGTCCCACAATGTCGAATGACTGGTCCATGATTGCAATATGACGAAACTGGAATGGATGGAAGTCAAAACCGCAAGAGTTTGATTGCTAGTCTCACTGTGGTGGCCCACCCATGAGGAACTGATGTACCCTCTGTGACGGTCCACCCACAACAGTTTGAACACTAGTCCCACAGTAAGGGTGGGACTGGAACTGAACACAAATTTCTGTGTCAAAGACAAAATGAAGAAAAAAGGAACACATTACAAAACTGCTCGTAAAAGGGCAAAGAGCCAACAATGCAAAACATAGATACAGACAGACCTCGGACATAGAGAAACGTCTGCGGTGATATCGGAAACATAGATGTGTGCTGGTTGAATTGACGCAGCAGTCGGTGTCAGCTGTTAGCAACATAATATGGCTAAATCTGCACGTTTAAATTCTGCATCCCAACAACTACACAACAGGTTCAGCACACCGACATCATTTCTGACACTGTTGGTTCGACAAGATTACCTTCAGTACTTTGGTTGGCCGACAGAAAGAGAAAGAGCATCTTGCCTGTAAAAACTGAGTGATGAGGTGCTGGCCTGGAGCGAGGTGCCACCCCATTATCTCTTGTTTCATTAAAATCCAGATTGGTTTAACCTTTCTAGTGCCGGCTTACCCAGGCTGTCCTGGAAAAGATGCTGGTAAATGGGTGTCTGTCTGTTGGTTTGGTAAGAGAAAGTATGTCACACCTGCAAAAACTGTGCTCCAGCAGCAACCAGAGGGTTTCCATATATGACACACTGAAAACAAAAACTCAAGTAACTCCTGAAAAGACGGCAAATTATTAGCATGCCAATAGCAACACATGACTAATTGATGCAACTAATGTGCACATCTTATTTGGAAGGTCTATGAGAAATAAACGTACGTACATGTATATTTCTCATAGACCTTCAAAATATGATGTTAATCTTAATCTTCACATTTGACTTGCAGGTGTCAGTAATGCAAAATGCAAAAGATGATCAATCTGATCGTTCCTTTCGATACGCTTCACCTAGAAGCAGCTCCCTGCTTTACTTCATCAACCTCAGTTCAGTCTATCTAACTCCGAGTGTTCTCTTTCTATGCCTGTAACATCATATTGCTATGCTGATTCTCCACTCTCGTCATCCATAACTCCATCATTCTTTCATTTCCGACGTGAAACCTACCCTTTTCACAAATTCTTCCAACCGCAGACTCTCTGATTGACTACACCGATTATTCAACTGTACTGTTTCTTCTGAGCTGTAAGGGTTTTGTTTTTATTTACTTTTTCCTTATTTTTTCTCTTTATGGCTCAGTGCGGTAGATTAAGCTGACCATCCGTCGGCTTGCAAGTGCACTATAAATATTTTGTTTCGTATTGTATCGCATCGTGTCATAAACAGACAGAAAACAGTGAGATGAGTAGAGTGAACTGAGGTTTATTGCAAGTTGGCAGTCAAAAGACTGAACAGCAGCGTACATCACCGAATAAGTGTAAATAATACAAAATAACATAAAAAATGTGACAGTCAAAGCAATCAATACAATACTGTAAAAAATAAAACTATGTTTCACTGATGATTTTTTAAGCCAAAAATGATAAATGACTAGTATTTTTTGGTTCTTCCACAATTAACTGGCAATCTGTGAGGGTTTCAGAGTCTTGCCAAAACAATGAGACATTCAGGCAGGCAGAACATACACTGCTGGTTCATGGCGATGTCGAGCTGATGCAGAATATTAACTGGCAGACAATATCCACGCTGACTCTGCCTTCTCAGTTCATGCACGCAACGAGCCCAACTCTCGATGCTGGACACTCGGCAGTCATCAACAGCTATCAGTTGATCACCGACTGACACACCCCGGGACCCCGACAGCACCGAGTTCTGAAACATAAACCCACTAGCAACTAACTTCATCGGAGTAAATCAAACACGTATACTACCATTTCCGTTTTAACAGCCTTTTTCCAGTGAACCTGGCTCAGCCGGTACCACCTCGGCTGTCTTACTCCACTTGCTCTGGAATAGAACTTCGGGGGATAAGTGGCAGAGATTTCTGATGGGCCTGATACCTTTCCTGTCACCCAACAAACAGCGTCAAAGCACTCGAGAACAGACGTAGCACTGACCATAATGCATGGCCTGTCCTCAACCTTTCTTCATCCACAAGTGGACTTTTGCCGTCAACTGGCACACAGTGTATATTGCATTTCTAACATGAAAGGAAGAAATAAATTTTAAAAATGCTGTATAATACCCGCAAAGATAGGGAGTAAGCAAGTGAACACTTTTTTTCTGGTACCCGCTCACACGGGTTGTCCTGGGTAAAGGGCTGTTAAATGGGTTGTTGTTCTAACATAAAACCTTGTGGTACTGAACATTTCTGAGTTCACCTTGTAGACTAAGTTCAGAGGACCTCCGGGATTAACATTACAGACTTTTTATATGGGCTGGTTGCCCTTCCTGTGTCAAAACAACGGCACCAAATGATCAAAGCAATGAAGAGCGCAGAAGGCATATTAATGTGACGAAATTAATACCTCTGTGAGTCCAGTAACGAGAACACTCTGTCCACTGATGTAGAAAGGAGCAAGTATCATCGGCAAGCACAGGAGAACAGTGAGAGCAAAGATGACAACGACGAAGTTGTGCCAGATGCCGGCACAGAAAATACGCAGCTGTTGCCATGCCGACAAGCTCAGCAACTGGTCAGTCGCCACGTCGACAAATGCCCCTGGATACAAGACGAACAGGAAAACACCAAAACCTTTCACGTGAACCCGCTCCCTGCAATGCATAAACAAGGCAACCATAGGTAGCATACTTTGCCCGCGCCGTGCACTCCAATCCCCCTTTCCCGGCCGATAATACATTGTCAATGGGAAGAAAACCCCTTCCCTGCAATACGTGATGCGGCCTATCGTAAACGTGTCAGAGGAGGGCTGAATAACAGACACTGGCAGCATGCACAAAAAATTTGGTAAGACCGCGCGCGTGATTCCAGAGATATCCTGTCGGACAGACACACCCACAGACAGACACATTCGTCACAATACTTCGCAACCACTCCCATGGGCGAAGTAGTTAGTCTGTGCGGAACTATCTTCCAGCTAAAGTGGCTAAAATGCAAGGTATTAATATTGTGTGTGACAGTTAAGATGCTCAGTGCATCACAGTTTACGCTCATTTTCACAGCAGATTCTTTTTAAAACAACTTCATTCAAGAGCATTCATTCAAATCCCATTTTAATTGACTGAATGGACAACTATACATGATGCTGTTGAGCGAACTTTATTTTTAGAAGCATTAAGTGCATAACTGATTGACAAGGACTCAAAGGATTAACACTTCATACTGCCACTGAAGGATGCACATGAAGTGGAGCAAATAATACAATATTTTGACAGTAAAATAAAGACTGGGAATGACTGAGTCACCTGAGTTGTTGTAGATAAGGGGCCACTGAATGGGTTGTTGTTCTTGGCAGTAAAAATTCTGAGATGCCAGCCACTTGAATGAATGACATTCAATCAGCTTAATGAACTGAATTATTTATTACAATGATGGTAATTTATGCGTTAACAGACTCACAAAATACAATTACAACTAGAATGTGGGCTGATGACCAACGTGATGGCCGCCCTGCCGAATATAGGTGGCGCCCTCTGTTCAACTGGGAATGACTGAGTCACCTGAGTTGTTGTAGATAAAAGGCCACTAAATGGGTTGTTGTTCTTGGTAGTAAAAATTCTGAGATGCCAGCCACTTGAATGAATGACATTCAATCAGCTTAATGAACTGAATTATTTATTACAATGATGTTAATTTATGTGTTAACAGACTCACAAAATACAATTACAACTAGAATGTGGGCTGATGCCCAACGTGATGGCCGCCCTGCCGAATATAGGCGGCGCCCTCTGTTTAACGCCACAAAGTTTGGCTGACGTCCATTCTGCCAAGATGCGAAACCTGTTGAAATTAGCTGGGGTGCCCCAAACTACTGGACTGATCTCAGCCGCTAGTGGTCCGAAGTTCATTCACCATATTGTGGGGACATCTGGAGGAGATATTGCTGCTTAACAAGTTTCTTTCCAATTGTCAATATGTGCCTTAGTTGCGAAGATATAGCCTGACAAAGTTGTGCGATGGTGCCCAGATGGCCTTTTTTGCATCATTTTTGCGTCCTGTATTTGCAGCGAGCTGCGTACAGCACATTTCAGACCTGCGTTCTAAATTCACACTAGAGCCAGACCATGTGTTGAAGTATGGTAGACATCCAATCTGCAGCCACTAAGATTAGGCAAGGAAAAAAGATAGAAGAAGATAGATAGAAGAAAGAAACCACAGGTCAAAAATATAATGGCCTGCCCTATTACATAGGGCAGCCGTAATAAATAATAAATAATTCAATAACACAAGGAAATGACATACACATAACATTTCTTTTTTTGGTTTTTTGCAGTTTCACTTGTTGGATGTAGCCAATGTCATATTAACACGCCATTTCAAACTATGAAGTCTTTTTACAATAACAGACACATAACAGCAAGCCATTGACAAAAACAAAACTAATCAGTATCAGTAGACGTAGATGGCTACCTGACAGCTGCAACTGCATGACCAATCTCATGGAACACGGCACAGACAAAGAGAGTCAGTAAGTAGTAAATGATCTGACTCATCGGCAAATTCACGCCGGGCATCTGTGATGAGACACGATCAAAGCAACGACAATTGCAACACTGACATACTTTAATTAGTGTTCACTAACTTTCACTTCTGCTGCTTCTGCTACTACTACTTTTGGCTTCGTTTAATCGGTTTAGTTTCCGGAGTTACTCCAGCACAGGCTAATCTCCCGGAGTGAACGTTTTTCCACACCAAGCCAAGAGACTGGCCTGGGGAATGTCTTCAAAATGACCTATTTTGTGTCGAGTCGGACATAAAACCATGACTCAATCAATCAATCTTTGGATCTGTTGCACAGGCAATAAATACTTACATGCTGCATGCCATTCCTGTCACCCAACCAGCAACTGCCACATAACTTGTAAAGTATTGCAAAGCAGTAATTGGACTAGCGACCTTTTCAACAGGTATTTTTTATATATTTAACCTTAATTAGACATGCTGGCACCTCATCATAATTAGAATTAGAGGTCTTGCACCTTTATAGATTAATTTAATAAATAAGTATCAGCATCTAATCGATATTCAGAATATACAGTGGAATTCAGGAATCCGTGCATCTCTAAGTATGATATAACTTAATACTGAGTAAATTACTGATGCTATGGAGACAGTGTATGTAACACCACTGAGAACTCTAGCATGTTCTCCCTAATCCGGATGTACTAGTTGCCATCAGCAAGGGCATACCAGCCGTAAAACTTTGCTCCAACAAAATACTTCAGTCGCTGGAGGTAGAATGCAGTTTGTCCTGTATAATGGCCATAAAACAGTGGTAGGTACTGAGTATTAGTGACATGTAAAGGGGATCTAGCATGCATATAGTCTTCTCCAAGTGTCAACAGTAACAGCAGTTCTAATTCAATGATAGCAAAACAAACAATCTCCATACTTATACGTAACAAACATTTACAGACTGCATGAGTAAGATTTTTATATGCTAAATGCCCTTTCTGATGCTCAATGTTAATCTTTATGTTAGGAAAACCAGACCAAATAAAAAAACAAAATTATCAGTAGCGGTAATTGGTAAGTGATAATTGGAAATGTATAATACAAATGAAAACAGAACACTCGAAACTCACGACAGGTACAAGAATCTGTTGTTCCATTGGCTGACGTGACATCATATTGACAACGGTCATTGCCAGCAACAGCATCGACAGAACCGAGGCGATGCATCCAAACACAACACCGGCGTCGAACCACACTCCCAGCAGCCATGCTCGGTACGTCCCGAGGTTTACTAGTAACCGATTGAGACGTGTAGTGTAGTAGCGTACCTGACCCAGGTGGAACGTGACACCCGTGTGAGACACTGCTGCAGCAACGGGTGCCAGATGACGATTCGACTATTGACACACAGACTCGCCATTAAATCTCTCAACCAACCATCATAAGCACACCAATACCACCTTTGTTTTAACAGCCGTTCTCCAGTTGAACTTGACCTAAGCAGTTCCCCCGGATTTTCTCCTCCACTTCTTCCAGATGAGAAACTTTGGAATAAGTGTCAGAGTTTTCATGGGCCTGATGCCCTTCCCAGCAACCAACCAACAGTATCAAAACAGTGAAGGAAACTTGAAGGACTGACCCAGTGGTAGAAAAACAATCATCAGCCTCATTCTTTCTTCATCCACTACTTGAATCCCGAGGGAAATAGAGACATCTGTACAGCAGCATATGTCACAAGCTGCAGTAACCACTCTCCGGACAGTGAAATTTCCTGACATTTCCCTGACAATTTCAGGGTATGCAGCACACCTTCCGCGCCCATAATGAGATATACACAATGCAAAAAAAATGACTGGAAGCTCCAATAATAAATGCAGAAAATACTGGTAGTAGTTTATCAATCTACAGTTTCACCAATAATTTTCCATGACACTATTTTTCCCCAGACAATTCCCTGGCATTTCCCATATTCCATGACTTTTCCTTGACATCCTTAAAATTCCCTGACATTTCCAGGTTTTCCAGACAAGTGGTAACCCTGGCAAGCAGATCGGCAACAGAAAGGCATGCATGTGTGTGAACAATCTGTCCTTGGTCACTATCATCATCATCATCATCATCATTTATTATGCCAAGAAAGGCAGCAAGAACTCACACAAACACAAACACACACAACACATACAAAACACTACAATGCTAAAACAACATAAACATACATCAATTACAAGTACAACACCAGGTACAGAGCGAGCACAAGCACTCGCTGACATTTCGTGTTCGGCGCTATGTTGTCATAGCAACAAAACCCATACACCAATTGCAAATCTACCCATTACTGCACAAATACAGGGCACCTCCTACCATTCCCCATACTTACATCCGGGTCCATGCAGTAGTGTGGGAATGCGGTGAGGGACAGACAGGCAGACAGACACACAGATGGCCACTGGCCCTGACTAATATACATTTTGCCTCGGCTACACCTGAAACGAAATGTAATGCCATAACTTCGTACAAAAATGACAGAAGTGGAACAGCTGATGAGTCAAACCTGCAACCATTTGATGACTAGTCACGTGCCACTGCAATGATTAATAGAAGAAACTAATATCGGCACTGCAAACAGGTAGGAATGCACCGGATTCAACTTGTAGGAATCCGGCTATAAATGGATTATGCCGAATGTCAGATGAGATATCTGGGCGGAAACAGAGAGGGAACCAGACAGTGTGATTAACATTTAATTATACTACATTCCTCACATAATGGTCTGGCAACAAACAAATACAAATTTCCATATACTATGATTAGTATTTGTTAAAGCTACCAAAAATACTGCCTGGAATCAGATGTTGAAAAGTAGCTGAATATCTGGTCTACCAGAACCAGATATCTGATGCATCCTTATAAACTGGCCATGCGTATATTAGATTACCTTGACAAAGGAGTCGAGAAGATACAGCCCAGCCCAGAACATGGCAAGAACAACAACAGCCGTTGACAGTAACATTTCTGAATTCTCTGTTTACTGCAAGCACAGCAAATGTGTTTCTATCTGTGTTACAAACATTAACATATGCTCTATCAGTGGTATAAACGATAATTAAAATTACACCATCACCACAACCATTTTACAGCCCTTTTCCGGGACCAACCAGGTGAGCTGGTGCCAGAAGAGAACTTCTGGACTTTATGGTGCAACTGGTTGTCAAATTGGTTTGACAAACGGTTTGACAACTGGTTGGATGTTTGTTTACATGATACAGCCGGTTGTCAAACCAGTTGTACAACTGGTTTGACAAGCGGCTGTATCGTGTAAACGGGGTATTAGAGTCACACTTAGTATGGTTTAGTAGGCAATTTGCCCAAGAGTGTCTCTTCTTTTATTTATATGTATGCAGATGACACAAAAGTTAGTAGAGAGGTGGATAGTACTCAACAATGCACAATACTGCAAACAGATCAGAATCAGATTCACACGTGGTCTGACACCTGGCAGCTTAAATTCAATAGTACCAAATGTAAAATCATGCATACTGGACACATGAATACTGGAGCCAAATACTCAATGAAGGAACATGGAACTGAGGTAGTGCTGAAGTCTTCATCAGAGAAGCAAGATCTAGGTGAGTGGATTGATGATAACTTGAAATTCACCAGTCTCGCTGAACATGTTATGACTAAAAGTAATCAGATACTGGGTCTTATCAAATGTTCTTCTTATAAAGATACCAATATACTAAAGAAACTGTTTACTGCATTGGTTCGACCCCACCTGGCATATGCTAACACCATGTTCTGTGTCGTATCCAATGTTCAAGAAAGATGTGGAACGAATTGAAAAGTTCAGAGAAGAGCTACACTAAACTTGTTAACAAGACATAAGATATGCCATATCAAAAGAGATTACAAATTCTGGTATACCGTAAACTAGATATTGTGGAGACATGATTGAAGTATATAAATGTACCCACGGAATCTATACATCTGAACACAGTTTGTTGCCAAGGGCTTCACAGTCAGCTCTGAGAGGACATGAATATAAACTGATGAAATGACATTGCCACTCACAGCTGACAGTGAACTTTTTCTCCTTCAGAGTTGTCAACTGATGTGATAAACGATACACGATAAATGATGGAGGACATTTACGTGCACCCAAAAGCTAGAGTATAGCCAGCTTAATGTACCGCACGGAACCAAACAAAAAAGACTAATGAAGAAACTGAAAATAAAAACCGAGATGCTCAGAAGAAACGGTCCAGTCATAAAGCCGTGGAGTCAGTCCTGAAGACGGTGATGTACAGTAGTATCAGCTCCTTCAGTGAATGCTTTCAAAGGCAGATTGGACTACTGTTATACACTGGACGCAGAAGACAAAGACAAAGACAAAGGCCGGGGTCCCAAGTCTCCCGGAATTCCCGGGAGTCTCCTGGAAACGGGCGTCAATCTTGCGGTTAGCAAAGCTTGAACAAGATCTCCCAGAAGTTAAAAATCAACAATTATTTCATGATGAAATAACAACAGTACACAAAATATGCACCAAGTCTGACCTTTTCTGCATGCAATACGCATTTTTCCGGGGATGGGCATGGCCCTCTCCCAGGTCCTGCAGCGTCCAGCTACTTTGGGGAGAGGTACAACCCCTCACAACCCTTCCCCAGACTCCTCCCCATCGCAGCCTACCATAAATCTCCCGAATGTACTTCTCCACATCGTGGGACCCCTGACAAAGCAAAAGGTGAACCCGGGAAGTTTGGCCGACAACGTAGGACTAGTGGACTGCGGACGGATAACGCTGTGCTGCAAAAACAGGCCTTCTGGCGAAATGGAACATGAACAGACTAAACAGGAGATCGTCGCATCCGGAAACACTGCCGGAAACACTGTCATTCTTGTCGTACAAAGAGGAATTATAACTTATATAAAAAATTTAAAATACCTTTCACAATCAATGGGCGACTTCACTTTTTGGATTAGTCTTTCGCTGAGTCTTTCGCTGAGACCAAACTTCAGACTAAGACTGAACTTAATCCAAAAAGTGAAGTAACGTTTTTGGTTCGGACTCAGCCAATAGCTCAGCGAAAATTTTCGCTGAGCGTTTCGCTGAGTCTGAATTTTGGACTCAGCGATTCGCTCAGCGAAAGTTCAATCAATTTATTAAAATACACACATCAAACGTGCATGCATCAGTACAGATAGCATAGTAATGGTTACATGTCTTTAAACAAACAATAATTAACAAAAGATTTCTTATAGAGATTACT
>Ga0056135_10000335_pt1 | contig 13064 bp, 11 predicted proteins | sample WorMetG1aBELIZE1_FD_67481 | JGI IMG/M metagenome (GOLD analysis project Ga0056135, IMG submission 67481) | Marine gutless worms symbiont microbial communities from Max Planck institute for Marine Microbiology, Germany - Inanidrilus... ...
GCCCGGGCCGAGGCTCGAATCGATCCTCGGCCACTGCGAACGTCACGCTCTACTGCACATGGCGCCCAAGTGGTTTGACCATTGGACTACATGGGCAGGGCACTCGTCATGCCCACCAAGAAAGGATGGCCAGGCTGAGTTGGTGATGAAAGATGCACGACGTACCATCAGCTTTGTAGAACTCAACGGAGAGGAATTCACGCGTCTGCGTCTCCTGCTTCAGCTGCTGCTCTAGGTCGTCACACCTCGTCGTCAGTTCCGACACGTTGCCGTCGGCGTGCTGCAGCAGCTGGCGCAGTTCGGCGTCCGCCTGACGAGCATCCTGGACCTGTCGGCCGGCGTCCATCAGGCGATCCAGCAGCCTCTCCACTGCTCGCTGCAGCCGAGCTGCCAAGTCTACACGACAGTCAGAACTAGGCATAGAGCGCGTACAAGCATGTACTCGCTAACATTCCGCGTTCGCGTTATGTTGCCATAGCAATGCAACCCGCACACCGACTGCAAATCCGCCCAATAGTGCACAACTAGGGGGCATCCCCTATCCCTTCCCCAAGTTACATCGGGGTCCGTGCAATAGTGTGGGCATGTGGCCGCAGACAGACAGACGCGTGTGACCACAATACGTTTCGCGTCGTACACGACTCACGCGAAATGTAACAACAAGAACAACATCACAGTAAAGCCATCAGAGACAGTTCAGCCAGTTCATTCTTCTTTACTGACTGAGTTAAGGTTTTACATCCCGCTCAACAAAGAATAGGTCATTTCAGAGATGTTCCCCAAGCCAGTTTCTTGGCTTGGTATGGAAAGAAATAAACCTAACACAACAAAAGCATGCATTCACCAATCAAAAGAAATGTACTACAACACAAAATAAACACCAAAAAAACTAAAGCCAGGTTTAGTCGACACCAGGCCTGGAAACGGAGAGGGCGTATTCTTATGTCGGCACTTCATAAATTTGTCACTTACTGACTTACTCAGACACTTACAGACTTACTTACAGCCCCGGGACCCACTGAATAGCTCAGACGATTTCATGGGGCGAGGTGGTCTCCGTTTTTCTCTATCTCTTATAGTTTCCGAGTTATGATGTCATCAATGACGTCATAATGAGCGATGCGGATTCTGTAGTTATCCACCATTTATGGCACTGAATGGCCTATAATGTGCTGATGTGCCGTTAAGAAACTACTCACTCACTCACTCACTCACTCACGCGGATTGCACCCCCGGCCGTGCACCACGTAGCGTAGCCGCTAGTTCATGCTGCAGGCCAATTTTGTGAAAATCAACTTAAAGTATGTGGCCTCAGTGCTAATAATAGACACGCATACTGACACTTTTGTTTCCAAAAAAGCAGTGGCGGTAGCAATCTTTGGGCATGTTTGTGGCACACACACACACACATACACACACACACACAATCGTTTTACGGCACTTTTTCCGGTTCCGGAACTCCCCAGGTGAGCCGGTGCCAGAAAAAATAAACTTCTTCTGGACTTTATGGCGTAAGAGAAGATAACAGAGGTAGACACACTGACCATCTGGATGGGAACCGCTCCATCCAGACTAGTCAGCGACCCACCTCCATCATCCCCCATTTTTACGCAACATGCCCTTCCTGCCGCAACCCTCCCACTTTATCCTGGCTTGGAACAGGCACCAAAGATGCTGGCTTGCATACCCAGTGGCGTGGTTGGACATCTTTGTGGAACCAACTGGAAAATAGCCATTTCCAGAATGGTTGTGCATGGCATGTCCACATTATCTCGTCAGTGGTTAGATGCAAAATGCACAACTGCAAAGATACGCAGAGTGCAGTTCAGACCTGAGACCATTTCCTCGGCATCGGAGTCCAGAGACGAACCAGTGAAGACAGTTTCGGCAAACTGCTGGGACACATCTAGACCTTCGTCGGAGCAGACCGACACGTTGCTGGTGTCCGGCTGTGCTGTCGCACTCCCGTTATCTGCACAAAATACTCTCACTGTTTGCTGGCTAAGTACGTAACACTGACTGGCTATTAGGACGGCTGGTGTTTAACCACACTTTGAACACGGACAGGTTACATGCACCCATATTACATGTATTTGTATCACATGAACCTGTACAGTAAATACTGGTGAATAAGAAATCTCATATCTCACGTTAGTGGCGAGATGGCCTAGTGGTAGCACGTTGGTCTCGGTAGATCAATGAATTTACTCTATGATGGGCCCAGTTAGTACTGGGATGGGCAGGGTTCCCACAAATTAGGCAAAATAAAATTCCCTGACTTTTCCCTGACTTTTCCAGATTAAGTACTTCCAGGCGTTTCGCGAAGCTTTCTACAACCCAGTTTTTAATGATTTGTAAGATTTGGCTGACATTTACTGAGCAGGGTCGCTAAATCCTGAGATCCATAGATCCTGTTTACCCAGGAAATTAGTGTCATCATGAATGGGCCTAAGTTTAAGCTAATTCAACTTACACATTACATTCAAAGATCAACTCATCGATAATCAAGTCACGAACCATGTGACATGTCACAAATAATTTCTTGACCATATCTCAAATTCCCCGACTTTTCCCTGACTTTTCCAGGTTTACAAAATTCCCTGACAATTCCAGGTTTTCCAGGTTTGTCGGAACCCTGATGGGTGACAGTCTGCAGACAGGTAAACCACCTCAGTTTGTGACCAGGCACTCAGGCAAACTCAGCCTTCTACCCTCAGTGGGACAAAAAATGAGTACCGGACAAAGTGCAGTGACGCTTGGCGGCTGAGGAGTAAAGGCAGGTATGGTCATTCCACTTGTCATTGCACCGATGGAGGTGAAATTTGGCATGGAGGAGGGGACTTTTGGTTCATGTTACTTACTTACTTACTCGCATGTACCGTCACAAAAAGCACAGTCTGCAGCTAACTGTGATGTTTAATCAGCCGTTGTTGGCACACACACTCAGAGTGAGAAGGCAGACAGTTGTGTTTTATGGCATCAGATCGTGAAATTTGGCATGGAGGAGGGGACCTTTGGTCCCCTCCTCCATGCCAAATTTCACCTCCATCGGTGCAATGTGTCGCCCGTGGGGCGAAAAACCTCAAAATCGGCCTCTGAGTAAACTAAATACCGGCGCATGTGCTGCGGCGCGCAATGCTGCCGGTAAAAAGTGGCACACAGTGCATGTAACAAAGTGTTGTGTTGTCAACTAACCTGCAGAAGGAGAAGTCTTTGATTCTCTTGGACTGTGCACAACACTCGCAGAAGCTCCACCCGCGCTTCCGCCGGAAGGCTGAGGAGGCTGAGCACCGGATCGTGGAGTTGGCGGATCAAATCCAGCGATACACTGGCTGATCCGCGATTCCAGATCCACTGTGGTCCGCACAGACTCCGAGAGAATGGACATCAGATGATCGTTAGTTTTCTGAGCGGCATCGCTACAAAAATAAACAGGACACATTTTATAACTTCCTATTACAACTGCTACTTTCCGTTTGCGGGGTTAACTGAAGGAGGTATTATGTGGACGAGCTGGGCTTGATTCCAGCCAAGATCTGCGCGAGTCACTTGCAGCAATGACCCTTCAAACAGTGCATGCAACATTTTACAGTTAGACATTTTCAATGGCAACTATCAAACGGCAGTCGGTCGTTCTGTGGTTTTTGGTGTGGCCACTGTGAATGTCCTTTCGTCAGTGCACCAAATAATGCTAACATCATTGGACGAATATTTTTATGAAATGCTTTGAATGGCTGAGTCTTGCACAGCAGTTCGTGTGACTCAATTCCAGAGCAGGGCCATTTTTGCACACAAACATTTCACAAGGTAGTGTAGCAACATCCGTGAGGCAGGACGGAATATTTATTTATCAGTTAACTACTAATTCATAGTTATGTCTGTCACACCACACCACACCACACCACAACCGTTTTACGGCCCTTTTTCCAGGATCACCCGAGTGAGCCGGTGCCAGAATAGAACTTCTGGACTTTATCGTGTAAGGGAAGATTAACAGAGGCAGTCACACCGATCATCCGGCTGGGCGCCACTCCATCTGGACTAACCAGTGCCCACCTCCACCATCCCCCCATATTTTTTACAGGCTGGATGCCCTTCCTGCCGCCCAACCAACAGCGTCAAAGCACTGAAGGCAAGAAAGAAGGCTAAGGTACAGCAGCTGATTTTTTTCTGACCAGAGTCAGTGCTTTCAGTGACCTTTAACGCTCTGACACCATTAACAGTTGGTATACTCTAACACATAATCTTCGTACATGCTGTTAATATTTACCGCTCTGTCGTGACACGTTCCAGATCCAACTGAATAGCCGCTATAAGGCTGCCATCGTCGGTATCATGAGAACTAATATTTGCCTTAAGCTGTTCAATTTCAGCGTCCCGCTGCTGAAGATTCTCTCGAAGATCTTCTATATCATTCTGCCGTTCGGCCACCAAGTCACGCAGCTCGTCGATTTGTTCCATCGCCTCCAGGTGGCGCTGGTAGTAGATCAACTCCGAGTCTCTTGCGCGTTCAAGACCATCTGCTTCAGTCGACTGTTGCTGCCTTGACAACTCCTCCGTCAACTTGTGCACCTCGGCTGCGTTCTCTCGGCTGAGCCGATCCAGTTCGTCGGCGTGCTGCCGGTGCAGCTGCGACATCTGCTCGTTCAGCTGCCGTATCTCGTTCTTCAGCATCGCTTCACGTGACTCAAGTTCCTCAATCTTCTCCACCGCGATCTGCAGCAGCAACACGGCAAACAACCAGAGCAAACATGCAAACTTAACGACATCACACACAAAATAAGCTCATCTCCATTCTTTCACACACTAACACGCGCTACGTATTTTGATAATTATTTTACAGCTATAAAAACAGTGATGAGGTACTGGCGTGGTTATCTGACTGGAGTGAGGTGCAAATGATTTGCATATAGTCCAGCCGATGCCACTGCCACCCCATCATCTCTTGCTACAGTAAAATCCAGAATGGTTTACCTTTCTGGTGCTGGTTTACCCAGGTTGTCCTGGAAAAAATGGATGCAGCAGTAGCAGCAGCAGCAGCAGCAGCAGTAGTTTAGCAGTTAACAACTATAAAACACGGTCATTGCTGGCAGATGATTCCCGAAGACTAGAATCTTTACAAATGAGCTGTCAATGACAAATTTTGGGGGGAGACGGTAAGACACAGCTACAACCAATTTGCCGAATGTCAACGACACCACAGCAAACGGGCGATTTGCACTGTTTGGTCACTTAGTGAGGTTAGATGCCAATATGGCAGCTCATCAGGTATTGAAACAAACTATTGATGTTAAGTCCAGACAATGACCTGGCACCCAGTGGTGGGGAGGGAGTGACCTCCTGGACAACCATGCAACTCCTGGCTGTAGCAGACCAGCAACAGATCATTGTTAAACATCACAGTCCTGGACAGCTGTCCAGGATCAGACGGTCATCATGGATCATTGCTACGGTACGGGCCTCTGCCACCTACGCACTACAATGACGATGACGGGACAATACGCGTCTTTTTTGAACTTCTGTACTTTCTGTATTCCAAAACATTATAACCACTGGATGCTATTATTGTGTACAACTTTCAGTCATATGCACTGAAAAACAGAATCATGGTGCAAGCAATGTAGCAGTAAGGCCAGACTTTCTGTGGAGACAAAATTCGGCCGATTGGCAGACCTCAGCCTACTCCAAAACAAAATGTAGTAAGATCATGGATCAGAAGTCATAGGAACCTGTTGCCAAGTTTCGTCACAGAAAACCACTGCATTCAAGTTTCTCAGCTACAAATGGGCGTGGCCACTGTCAGTACTCAGTTTTCTTTTCTATAGCAGAAGCAATGTACTGCGTTCACCTTGCTGGTTAAGTGAGTGAGTGAGTAATTTCTTAACGGCACATCAGCACATACTAGGCTATTTAGTGCCTTACAATGGTGAGAATGTGATAAAAAGGTGAAGATATAATCAAGGTTATTTAGCTAAGATAAAAGTGAAATAACTGGTTAACCACTGACTCCAGGGTTAGCACGCAAAGCAGTCACAACTCACAGTACCAGGCAGCTGTGTGCACGTCAATTATGTCTGCTGGAATCGATGCATCATCTCTCGGCCTTAGACTCAATAAAAGCAGTATACAAACACCCTGTTTACTTTACTTCACTTCACGCTACTTTACACCATGGCCACTCCGCAACTGATGACTTGCTCAACGCAGAGCGGCGTAAATGTAACACCCTCCCATGAGTATCGCCTTTAGAGTCTGTACTCCAAGCAGAACTCAGTATTACCGCTTTCTGTATGTTAGCTGCAACCCGAGTCAGACATGGGATTACCACCAAGGAGACTGACGGGCTATAGGCTAACCGAAATAAACTGAAAAAAGGGTTAGTAAAATTTGCAGTTGTACACATTTCATCAAACACCAACCAACCTTCTGTTGCAAGTTATCCATCCGTTCACAACACATTTTCTTATTTTTCCTCACACGACTAACTGAACAACATAAAAGACAGACGGCCGAAAATTTTACACTTACAGACTTAGTCTGCAGTTCACTCTGAAGTTCACGTGTCTTTGACGCCAGATTTTCCAGCTCGTTGCTATGAGTGACGACCATCTGCTGCATGGTCAGTCTGTGTGTCTCCTCCATCAGTTGCATCTGCTGCCGTATCTCAGCATCGTTCACTGACCCTGCATGACATTCAGCAGTACACACGATGTAAACATAAAGGTCTGGACACTTGCTACAGTGAAGTGTCAGAGACCTGCCAGTGAGTGAGTAGTTTCTTAACGGCACATCACCATATTAGAGGCTATTTGGTGCCATGAAAAGATGGAGCAGAATAAAATCAAATAATAACTCTAACAAACGATAAAACTGAAGTGTAAAACCAAGGTTATAAAGCTAATATAAAACTGAAGTAAGAAACATTACAGCTGCTGATAAAAACGAGACCTGTGGCCAGCAGACAGCATCTCACCATCTCACAAGTGAGTAAGCATGAGATAATGGCACCGTGGTGCGTTAAACAGTCAACTGCCACCACAACCGTTTTACGGCCATTTTTCCAGGACCACCCGGGTGAGTCGGTGCTTAACAGAACTTCTGGACTTCATGGTGCAAGGGAAGATTAAGAGAGGCAGACACATCGACCATCCGGCTGGGCGCCACTCCATCCGGACTAAGCAGTGCCCACCTCCACCATCCCCCCATTTTTTACAAGCTGGATACCCTTCCTGCCACCCAACCAACAGTGTGAAAGCACTGAAGGCAACTAGCGCATTCGGATTAGGGAGAAGACGCTAGAGTTCTCCTCAACGGTGTTACCTGCACCGCCTCCGTACCAAACAGTCAACTACTGTCAGCAATGACGGACAATTGGAACTGCAGGGCAGTATGTAGATATACCAGTACCGAATCAACAGTCCTCCAACTCTCAGACAGTCAAATGACTCAGGCTGTGAGTCCAACTGTCGGCTGCTACATGGTTGGTTGGTTAGTTGGAGTTTAACGTCACTTTTCAGCATAAATATGGCTATATCAGAGACGAAAGGTTAGGGGTGGAGAGTTATCCTCTTACCCATTGAAGGAAGGCTAGCGATATATTAACCTCAACCCTGGCCGCCTTTTTGTTCAGCAGCCACCCAAAAGGGAAAGGGATCGAGAGGCTCATTTAAATTACTGTGCCAGCGCCTATAACAGGGGAAAACAACTATCACACTGCAAGACTAAACTAAACCAAATACAACAAAACACCTGAATAATCTTAACTAAGCAATACAGATAACACAAAATAAACACAACGAACTAAACCCAGGTTCAGTCGCTTCCTACGACCTCCAGCCTGGAAACGGAGTGGCACTATTCTTGTAGAAGAGGAAGGGATGGACAAAAGAAGAAAAACGGATAAAGCGAATAAGACAAGTAGAAAGGGGAAAGTAAAATGGATTAACAGAAAAGGAAGTGAATGGACAAGGGGGAAAAAGGAGGGGAAGGGGGTGCTCTGGCCCTACGCAGACCGTCAACTGCTACGTCCTACCATCAACAATCACCAATGCCATTCACCTATTATCAGTCTTACTGAGATGTGGAAGATGGACAGCTAAGATGACCCGAGTACTGGAATAGCGCAGTGAAGCCCATGCCAAAGCAGCTATCATAGTAAACACAACTACCTGAGGTAGGATTCACTCCTCGGATCATACACAGTGCAGTTAGGCACATTACCACTATAAAGCTGTGACATGCAGTACATTCGCATCTTGCTCAATATGACCAAAGTGATTACAAGTCAAACACGCTCACCACTAGACCACTGCATCCAAAAAATAGGCGACGCCAAGTTCTCAGAAATCTGCGTGCTTTCGTCGGCCAAAGCCACTAGTAGTCATTCCGTTTCTCACTTTCAGGTATGCTTACATATTCCAAACTCCAAAGTAATAGAACAGAAAACCACACAAACAACTGAGAAATCACCTGTAAGTTCCAGCCTTTCACGCAGCAGACGAATTTGTTCTGCAGTACAAAACAGTCAACAATCCAGAAAACGGTGCAATATGCACAACGTTCAAACAAAAAAAACGATCACAATCAGAAACATGTGCATGTGCATCGTGCACACTATCTAGAAACATGTGTATTCCATTTTTATGCATCACACTTGGCTGTCTCCAGTGCAGTCGTCTGGAACTCTGCCTGCAGCCCTCCGAGTTGCACTACTGTTGCCAAGTTTCGTCACAGAAAACCACAACATTCAAGTTTGCAGAACATTTAAAGGCTAATTTGTTTTCTTGCCTGGACTTACTTACATTTATTTTGTGCTATATAAATGAGATCATTATCATTACTATTACAGATCTTCAGTGCACCGAAACCATTGAGCACTTGGACCAAGTTTCCAGTGGTAATCTTTTTATTACCACATGCAGTGAACTGCGGAAGGTTCTGTTTTGGGCATCATTAGTCTGTAGTTTTTTTTTTCGTTTGTGTACGAAATATATCGGGAACCGCTGAACAGATTTGCACCAAATTCACGCAGAAGATGTGTTTGGTCCCTCGGTTGGACGAGTTTGAAGGTCAAAGGTCAAGGTCACCAGGGACAAAAAACGGCATTTTTCGGTCCTTTGATGGCATGCGTGCAGTTTATGTTTGGTAAAACATCTTTAGCCTCTAGTTCTGACTTACGGTTCAGTGCAATAAACTATGCTAACTGCATTTATGCATTCTCTGTTGTACAGTACAGTACTGACTGGGCAACAGGAATGGCATCTGAACTGCAAAAAAATCCCATTCAAACCATTCAAGCCACTGCCAAAAGTTTTTCTCCGGAAGACCTTTGTGGTCCCAGCATAACGTGGGCAAGTTCAGAGAAACAGAAAGAGAGTTTACACGTGTGTGAATAATACACATACAAGCAATCAATGGGCGTAACAAAAACCAATATTGTTACATTGCCAACCTCTGTACAATTCTCATAACCTGACAAATCAACTGTCGTCACAGAAAAACAACTGCATAAAAACACCGCGGACCTTCGTATGACTCTCGTAACTCTTGCAGCTCTTGTTGATGTCTTCTTTCCATGCCGTCGCACATCTCCGTAAATTTCGCCAAGTTGTCTCTGACTAGCTCTTCCTAAACATAACCAATATCCATTGCCTACTATCAGTCACAGAATCTTCACACTGAGAATTACCTGCATAATATCAATACACACCCTCTCTCTCACACACACATACACCATGTTAATGACCATTTTCTACGTGAACCTCAGTCGGCCAGCTGCCGTCGAGTCTCCTTTGCTTATTCAAGATCGCTGCATTCCTGTGGGACAAACTAGAACTTCTCACATCCTCTTAGACAACCTTGCTCTCTCTAATTCCAACTACCTCCATCATTCTAAAATGTTTCACCAAATCAGTGTCTTCTGTACATTACGTATCTCCAAATCTTCTCAGTCTACCATTCCCAATCATCAAGCTGACCGGTGTCAGCAGTTTTCTATGCCCTACAACGGTACACTACTAAAATTTATAAAACAGAAACAGAAATCATGTGCAGCAGTAATACTAAAACATGGGAATAGCATAATGCAGATCACTTTCCATGCAGCTAACTTCCAATGCCTGTATCAATAGCAAAACTTAAAAAGCCGAGCCAGTGTGCACTGTGCAGTTTTTGACGACATACACAGTCGGATATAATGCAAAAAAAAAAACAAATTTTCTTTGATAACGGCAAACACACTCCCAGTTTGTTTACTAAATAAATACTACGACGCTACGCTGTCTACAAAAAAACGTGCAAAATGGTGGAAACAGTGAATCACAAAGCTGTATTCCAAACTTTCTCACTGAGAACAATTTCCTAACATTGTGCATGCATGCAAGCATTAATGGTGCACAATTATACTCACTTAGCATTTTAGCAATCTACATATATGTTATAGGAGTCAAATGATTACTGCCTGGAGTCAATGCATGCTCTGTATACACATTTACACCAAGGTTAAAAGTCAAGCTTGGTATGCAAGCGTTAACATCCCTGCTGCTAAGCCACCGTTAATATCAGTGATTTGTATCACAATCAAGAAAACACCAGCTACATGCAACTATGACCAAACATAACAAGTACACTACAGACAAATGTGCCAGCCACAGACATCAACAGCACTGTGGTAATGGCAAAGGAGGCGTCATGTTTACACACTGTAATAGAGTACAGATAGAAACCGAGAAACTGCCGCTCAGCAACAAAGAATACCACAGCCGACGACACTTCACAAATTAAGAGGAACATCAACATCTAACACTATGACACAAACGCTCTTTTCCAGAATAAGTGGAGGAAGAAAACAAAGGGAAACCGACTAACCCAAGTTTGCATGAAAAGGGCCTTAAAATACAGCAGGAGGAGGTGCAAACTGAATGAGACTTAACAAATATTAAGACGGGATAACACGTAAATATTTACTTAATTTTCTGCTGGCCTGCATATTTAGATCATCACCTGGGCGATGATCTAATAGACCTACAATTGGAAGTCATGTCTGTCCGTCCGTCCATCTGTATGTCCACAAAAAGTTTTTCCGATTTCGATCTAATTTGGTGTGTGGGTACAGCTCGACCGGATATACGCACCATACTAGTGTGACCTCAACCCAATCCAAGGTCAAGGTCAAGGTCACGGAGCTTCTGAAGTTGTAAAAATTGCACTTTTCCAGGTCTATCTCCTCCGCCATTTTCGAGTGGAGCTCAAAACTGATGGTTGGTGAGGTGATGATAGTATGGGACCTAGTCCACAGCTTGTCGGAGCCCGATTTTCGAATTTCCTTCTAGGAAAGCTACCACATTGGTTCAAACTTTGTGGAATGTCGATATTTCATGAAATTCAAATGGCTATATTTCAGTACTGAGGGAGGCTACAGTGACATGGTTGCGCATGCTGGTAGTCCTACACGTATTGTGCATGTTTATATGACCTTGACCCGATCCAAGGTCAAGGTCAAGGGGTTTCTAGATTTCTGAAAATCTGCGCCAAATGTCGATATTACACGAACTTCAAATGGCCATATTTCTGCACTGCTAGATACTACGGTGACATGGTCGGACATGCTGGTAGTCCTATATGTATCGCGCATACTGATGTGACTTTGACCTGATCCAAGGTCAAGTTCAACGTCACTGACCTTCTGAAGTTCCGAAAATTGCAATTTTCTACGTCTACCTCCTCCGCTATTTTGGCGTGGCGCTCACAACTGATGGGTGATTACGATAGTATGGGACCTAGTCTACAGCTATTCAGAGCCAGATTTCTGAATTTCTCCCCAGTTAGTGGTCACGTGACTTCGAACTTTGCGAAATGTTGATATCACCAAAATCCACTGCGTTTTATCTCCGCGCTGGCAGAGGCTAGAAGCTTGTGATTATGATTGCAAGGAGGACGCAATATACCATGCACGCTGGCGGCGATGACCGTCAGCTCCCTTGTGGGGCTTTTTTATTAAAACTGTCAGTTACGGAAAAAGGGCAAAACTTACTGAGACACAAGATCACAAATATATTGTTCTTACTAGCGTGCATAAACTGCAGACAAACACGACTAAATGACGACGAACACACATACAACAACAGACAGTACCAGCGGACATCTCCAGACTAACAGAAATACAGCCGACAAACACGGACACGACACAGGAAGTATCAAAACACGGACACGACACAGGAAGTATCACAGAATCACAGTGGAAGCAAGCGTGTGACCAGCTGGTCCGAGAATCGACCAGACTTACGTTGGTCTTCTGGACAATCTCACTCAGGGCCTTAACGCCGTATCTAGACAGCACTGTGGATATTTCGCACTGACACCACACACCACATCACACTGTACACAGCATTGTGCTCACAACGCGACACTCTCGACAATGATATGACACAGTAGGAAGGTGATGATGGACAGCCAGCTTACGCAATCTTATGGAACCACAAACAGAAAAAACTAGCGGCTACGCTACGATGGTTCACGGCTGGGGGTGCAATCTGCATTGCTGTACGACAACTTTCGCAAACCTGGAAATTACGTCATTATGACGTCACTGATGACGTCATAACTCGGAAACTATGAGAGATAGAGAAAAACGGAGACCACATCGCCCCATGAAATACTCTGAGCTAGCCAATGGTGAAAACTGCATCACTCTACGACAACTTTTGCAAAACCAGAAATGACGTCATTGATGACGTCATAATTTGGGTTCAAGATGGAAATTGCAGAAAATGGCTCGAGAGAATTTTAGTATTGGTGCGTTCTAAAAATGAGGACAATCCGATCAAAGCTGTAGGACTAGATAGTTTGTTGAGCCCCAAAACCCATAAAAATACAAGTTTTTTAGGGGTCACCCAGCCCTTAGGGGTCACACAGCCCCTATATTCTAGGGGACACAACTAGACCCAGACATATAACATGTGTCCTAGTTTGATCGAAATCGGATCAAAGACGGCTGAGAAAAACTCTGCACAAACAGACAGACAAACAGACACTACGAAAATAATGGTCACTTGGCCGTGAACCAA